>QWCN01000760.1_pt1 | contig 55408 bp, 58 predicted proteins | sample 1972711 | NCBI WGS metagenome assembly QWCN01 (sample SAMN09866707, study PRJNA288562) | Human gut metagenome isolate term1_stool, whole genome shotgun sequencing... | isolation source: gut | host: Homo sapiens | place: USA: California
CATTTTGATAAAAACTATGAACTTGAAGAAAGATTAAAGGAATCAGGAAAACTTGAACAAGTAAAAATGATTCAAGATATTGCAGATATGGCCAATATCTACTATATCAGACAAAAAGAACCAAAAGGATTAGGGCATGCCGTCTTATGTGCTAAATCATTTATTGGAGATGAACCTTTTGCAGTCTTATTAGGAGATGATGTGGTTGTTAATAAAGAAGGGAAACCTGCTTTAAAACAATTGATCGAACAATATGAACAAACATCAGCTTCTGTCGTAGGAGTACAAACAGTAGCGAAAAAAGATGTTAGTAAATATGGAATTGTTGAACCATCAAAATCACATCCAGCCAAAGGAAGACTTGTTAAATTAACAGATATGGTAGAAAAACCAGCACCAGAAAAAGCACCAAGTCAAATGGCGGTATTAGGAAGATATGTACTGACTCCAGAAATCTTTGAACTGTTAGAAACACAAGGAAAAGGAGCAGGGGGAGAAATCCAATTAACAGACGCTATTAAAAGATTATTAGATAGACAAGCAGTATATGCTTATGATTTTGAAGGAAAGAGATATGATGTGGGAGATAAATTTGGATTTATCAAAGCAACTATTGATTTTGCTTTAGATCGAGAAGATTTACATGATCAAGTAAATGATTATATTCATACATTAGTTGAAAAAGAATGTATAAAATAACAGATTTATATGATTTAAATCATACTCAAGCAAGTTCATATTTAACACAATATGAATATCCTTGGGAAGCATTAAAAGGAATAAAAGACTTTATTATTGAATTAGGATCATCACTCGGTGATGATTATAATGAAATAAGTGAACATGTATGGGTTCATAAAAATGCTAAAGTCTTTGATAGTGCTTATCTAGGAGCACCATGTATTATAGGAGCAAGAACAGAAGTAAGACATTGTGCTTTTATAAGAGGAAGCGCCTTAATTGGAGAAGATTGTGTCATTGGTAATTCGGTAGAATTAAAGAATGTCATTATCTTTGATAGTGTTCAAGTTCCACATTATAATTATGTAGGAGATTCTATCCTAGGATATAAATCTCATATGGGAGCAGGATCAATAACAAGTAATGTTAAAAGTGATAAAACTTTAGTTGTTGTAAAAGATCGTTTTAATCATGAAAATATTGAAACAGGCTTAAAGAAAATGGGAGCAATGTTAGGAGACTACGTTGAAGTAGGATGTAATAGTGTATTAAATCCAGGAACTGTTATAGGAAGACATAGTAATATTTATCCTTTATCAAGAGTAAGAGGTGTTGTACCAACACATTCTATCTTTAAGGATCTTGATAATATTGTTGAAAAGAAATAATCTGTTATGAGGAGTAGCACTTGCGTGTTACTCTTCTTTTTTATGATATAATGAAAGCGATTGTAATTGATGTTGGGTGCTCATAAAATACGAAAATATGTTTAGTAATATACACTAGTAAATATCAGCGAAAAAAATCTTTTTAGATGTTAAAACATAGATTACATGTAGTGGATAATAAAAGTATAACATTAGGTAATATTGAGATATTTTTCAATTTTGATAGTCTTGACAACATTATGAAATAATAAAATGTGAAAGGTAATATAGAAATGGCAGACATAAATAAAGTTTTTAATAGTAAAATAGACAAATGGTCGGAAAGAGGAGTCGATGAAAAAATAGAATGTGCAATGGATAGATTTGAGGAGTGGATTTCGGGTTATAATGAAGAAGAAAAAGAAATACTGTCAAAATTAATATCAAATTTTAATTATTATTCACGAGAAAAAGCAATAGATGCTATAAAAAAAATGAATGAAGAGTTAGAAAGAAAATATAGTATAACAAGTGATGATACTATAGTTAGCATTATTAGAAAAAATAATGGATTAATTAATAGTTCTTATGAATATTGGTTCATACATTGTAATCAAAGTAGCTTAAGTAAAAATGTATATTATGAATCATTTGATAGTATTGATGAAGAAGAATGGAAAAATATAAATAATGTTATATTTATTGATGATTGCAGTGGAACTGGGAATCAATTTACTAATTTTTTAAAAAAGCAAGAAAAAGATTTTTCAAATAAAAATATTTTTTTCCTTGTAATTGAAATTATGGAAGATGCAGAAAAAAATATAAAAAAATATGCGAAAGAAAATGGTATAAATATAGAAATAATATATTTTACTCTCAAGAAAAAGGCATTTGAAAATAAAGAAGATAATAAGAAATTATTTTCAAATATGTCTCATAGAAAACAAATAACAGATAAGTATATATTAGGGTACAAAGAAGCACAATCATTGATGGCTTTTTACACTAATACTCCAAATGATACATTAGGAGTGTTTTGGCTTTTATCAGCTAAAAATAAACCAATATTTGAACGAAAAAAATCTAAAGAACCGAAATGGAAAAAAATAAAAAAAGAGAAGAAAGGAAGAAGAAAACAACAATATGAAGCAAAAAAATAATAAATCAGTGTTTAAATATCAATATTTTTTGGTGCTATCATATTTTAATTCACATTATAAAAGTTATGAATTTTTTGAAATAACAAAATTGATGGGAATGACGTATTCTGAAGTAAAAAAATGTATTGATTATTTATTAGAATTAAAACTACTTATTTTTAAAGAACAATTTATTATAATTTCTAAAGAAGGAGAGAAAATACTACAAGAAAAAAACTTAGATAGTTTCTATGTTGATGAAAATAAGGGAAAAGATTTTAAAGAAAAATTAGATATAAATAAACCTTATGTTCCATCTAATTTCTCTATGTAGTATAATGTAAATGGCTATATCTGTTAGAAATAGAAAATTAAGTTGGTTTTCACAAAAAAAATGTTACATACTTTTATTATCAGGAAAAGACTGAAAGACTTTTCCTGACAGAAAAGTTCTTTTGCAACTTTAATTAGTTGCTCAATCACTTTTCTATCATTGATTTTCATTGCTTGTCAATGACAATCAATAATAATTTTCAGCTTGGATAGTTGATCGTTTAGAAGGGTAGCAGATATAGCCATATCAAAAGGTGAAAATATGGAATATAATTATGTTCAGAAATTAAAAATAATGATGAAAGAACAAAGTCAAGAAGAGGAATACACTAATCTTTGTTGCAATTATGCGCAACAATTGATAGATAATAATATGCCGGTTATTTTTGATTTTCAACATTTATCGTTGCTTCTTGGGTTAGATACTTCGGATGTTGCTTTTTATTTATTTGCTGATAGTAAAAGATACTATCAAAAAATGAAGATACCAAAAAAATCAGGTGGAATGCGGATAATTGATATTCCTAGTGAACGTCTCAAAGAAGTTCAAAGATGGATTTTGAAAAATATACTCAAAAATATCAAAGTACATGAATGCAGCTACGGTTTTCAAAAGGGAAAATCAATTTGTGATAATGCTAAGTTGCATGTTGGGAAAGAATGTGTTTTAAATATGGATATCAAAAATTTCTTCCCGTCAATCAAATTTAATGACGTATTTAATATTTTTTATAAAAGAGGATATACTAAAAAGGTTTCATACTATCTTGCAAAATTAGTGACAAAAGATGGTTGTCTTCCACAAGGATCTCCGGCAAGTCCAATGATTTCAAATATAGTAGCTGCGCATCTCGATAAACGATTATCTGGTCTAGCAAAAAAATATGGTGCTGTTTATTCTAGATATGCTGATGATATAACATTTTCTGGAAAAAGTAGTATTATAAATATGATATCATTTGTTAAGAAAATAATTGAAGACGAAAACTTTATAGTAAATGATAATAAAACTAGATATGCCTATTCTTACCAAAGACAAGAAGTAACTGGTTTAATTGTAAATAAAAAAGTCAATATTTCTAAATTTTATTTAAAAGAGCTAAAAAAAGAAATATATTTTTGTAAGAAATATGGAGTATCATCGCACCTAATAAAAACAAATAACCATAAAAGTTTTTATAAAGAACATTTATATGGCAAAGCATATTTTATTGGAATGGTAGATAGAAAATTGGGTATGAAAATATTACAAGAATTGGATTCAATAATGTGGGATTATTAAAATGAAAAAAACAGAATTTTATATTTATAAAGAGGATTTGATTGAATTTCATCCAAAAAAAGAAATGACAATTTCTCAATTTGTTGAAATATTAAACGAAAGATATTGTATTAACAATATGAAAAAAATGAGAACTAAAAAAATTACTGATTATTTATTAAAAAAAGGGTATTTGTGTTTAAATGATAATGGAAAAAAAACACCAACAATAAAAGGAAAATTATTAGGTATAAGAATCGCTAAAATTCAAAGTAAGTCAGGTGAAATTGTTCAAGTGAACCTTTATAATGTCAGAGCTCAGAAATATATTTTGGATAACTTTTATGTTATTATAAGAATTATATGCTAGCTAGTAAGTAGAAAGTAAAAATATGGATAGCATATAGTTTTTGGAGTTCTATATTTAAGATAGCCAAATAATTTAGTGAGCAACTTTAGGGACCCGGCTATAAATAAACAAATAAAATAATTCTAATAGGGAACACTCATGACACAATATGGTTGTTCCCTTTCTTTTTTTGTCTAGATACTTATCTATTTTATATGACACTTATTATGTAATAAACAAGAATTGTTACTTAAGTCTTTTTTTCGAAAATATATATTTATGAAGCAATATATGGTATAATTTCTTAAAATTACATTGGTAAATTGGAGGAAATTAAATGGAATTTGATAATTATTCGGATTATGTAAGAAATACAGTTGAATCATATCCTCAAAAGATAAAAAAACATTTGATAGATATTTTTGAAAAAAAAGAAATTATTATTCGAGATGATAAAAAAACAATGCAAGTTAGTTTAGATGAAATTGGATTAACAAATATTGCAAATCAAACTTTGGATGAACAGCTTGACACATGTTTTAGTGTAGGTAAAAAAGCAATTGAAGCATTTGAAGAATGGGAGTTTGAAAAGGATTATAAATACTCAATATTATTTGAAACTGATGATTTTGAGAATGTTATTAATAAAGTTAACAGTGTTAATTCATGTGCGGAAAAAGATGCTTGCTTATCTTATAATGGGGTTTTTGAAAATCCTGTTATTTTAAATAAAAAGGAATATTTGTATTTAAAATTCAATTTAATGTATAGTAATTATAATATAGAGCAAGGAAAAGAGATTTTATTGAAGTATCCTTTTTTGGTGGTTTTTGATAAGAAATTAAAAATAATTGAGTTTCGCTTTGATACGTTGAAAAGTGTTTTTTTGGCTGATAAAAATAATAAGTCATTATATATAAGATTCATAGATAATATGATTCAATATATTCAAAATGAATTTCAATGTAAGCTTAAGACAATAGATTTATCTTTTGTTAAAAATTTAAATCATAAAGGTGATAAAAATTTAAAACTGGTTGCTCAGTCAATGAGATTTAGAAATGGTGGACATGCCCAACTAGAGGTAGGAAATAATGAGGAATTTTTATTACCCTTTATTGACGAATTAAAATCGCTAATGTATGATTTTCGCGATGATCTTGATAAAAGTCCAAAATTGAAAAATGCTTTAGAAGAATATATTAACGAAAAAGTTGATATGTCGGACTATCCTTGGGTAGAATTGCTATGGATTAATGATAAAGCAACACGTAATATAAGGGTTAAGTTTATATTTAATTATTTAGGGCAAGAATATACATTGATGCAGCATCTGTATAGTCAAGCATTAATTGGAATGGAGAGAATGAATTATGTTAAGGAGTACATTATCAAAAATAGAGAGTATTGCGACAACTGAATTGCTTGAATCGATTGATATCGAAGAATTTAGAAATTTATTTTTATCCTACAAAAAAGATATGTGGCTTTATCCAGGAGTTTTGATAAGAAAATTAAAAGTGAGTCCAAAATTGGTGTATGAATTTTTAATAGAATTGGAAAAAATAGGAATATTAAAATGCTACTATGAACTGTATTGTTGGCAATGTCAAAAATCAATGGGAACTGTTGAAACTTTCAATGAGATTCCAGAAACATTTGTATGTGACGATTGTGATAGAGAATTGAATGGAATAGAAAATGTTTATGTAATTTATAAGGTGATTTGCGATGAATGATGATATTCGTGGTATGAATGTAGCAGATATGTTAAAAAATATGAATGAAGAATTTTCCTATTCTAAAATTTGTGAATTAAGAAATGAACAATTAAAAAAATATAAGCAAATGTTAGAAGAACTGAAAATAATAAATGAAGATAAAGATTCCAAAAAAAAAGAACGAGGAGAAAAGCTAGAAGAGATAGTAACATATCTATTACAAATTTCAGGTAATTTGTTTGAAGTGATTCAAAATGTTCGAACAGAAACCAATGAAGTTGATCAAGTAATAAAGCTTACTCAAGCGGGAAAATATTTAAAAGAAAATGGAATAATTAATAATAAATATGAAACATTTTTAGGTGAATGTAAAAATTATGGAAAAAAAGTTAGTGTTACATATGTGGGAAAGTTTTGTAGTCTTTTGTTAACAACTGGTACAAAATTAGGAATACTGTTTTCTTATAATGGTGTAACTGGTAATGGATGGAAAGATAGCAAGGGACTTATAAAAAAAATTTATATGAGCAAAGAGAAAGAAAGTGAAAAGATTTGCATAATTGACTTTTCTTATGATGATTTTTATTCTATTTTAGAAGGTAATAATTTTTTACAAATAGTTGAAGATAAACTAACTGAGTTAAAAATAGATACTTCTTACAAAAATTTGATTTCTAAACATCCTGCACAGGATATTATATTTTAAGTAGTTTATAAAAAGGTATTATTCTATATTAAGCAATCAAATAATTTAGGGCCAACCTAAAATACTATAAGAAAATTTATGAAAAAAGGGAACAAATGCGAAATGCTAATTGTTTTCTTTTTCATATAAATAAGAAAATAATAAAAATAAAATGTTAGAAATACAAAGTATGCTATCAAATAACGTAAGTGCCAAATAAAATAGTGGATAAAAATATAGTACTCTAATAACTAAAATATAGAATGTGGAGACTTCATAAACTGTATTGTAGTTTTTATATTCTCCAAAAACTATATGGAAAGAAAAAGAGAGACTATATGACAGTACAGGAACTTACCGAAAATGAAAAATATAAATTTTGGCATTTTAAAATCAAAGAATACAAGGGAAGTGGTCTATCTGTCAAAGATATCTGTGATAAAAATAATATCAAAGCATCTACCTATTTTAGGTATCAACAAAAAATCAGAAATATTTTATGTGATTAGATAAATGAAAACAGCTACAAGAACGAAGTGTCCTTTGTTTCTGTTGAAAAGCAACCGCACAATAATGAAAAGATTATCATTATCAAGGGAAGCATCAAAATTGAACTCGATTCAGATACGTCTTACCAAAGTATTGAGACTCTTTTGAAATATCACCTAACATAGTAAGGCTCCATTAATATTCGTTATCGTTTTTATATCCGTATGACAAGAAAATTCAATTCGTACATCACCTTTGGTTATAACAATATTTTCTTTTTTCAGATTACTCTGATCTACAGGTACAAAGGTTGGAACTGAAACAGCTCCAGATTCAACAGCCATAGTTCTTAATTTTTTGAGCCATTTGTAGTAGGTCTGTTCACAAACATTATTCTGTTTACATCACATTTTAACTGGAAGCCAACTTTCTCTATATTCTTTTATTGTCTTCATTGTTTTGTATTGATGTCATTATTGATACTCTGAACATTCATAATCTCACCATCCTCGTATAGTAAAATTAGGCACTCAAATTACTATATATAGTCTTTTGAGTACCTAAAGATACTTGATATAGTAATTTTAGTTCTCTAAAACTACTATAATCATCAATGATGATTTATTATATTTCTAGCCACTATTTTATTTGACGTTTACGTTTAAAAATGGCAAAGAGGACACATTTATACAGTAAATAATAATTATACTTTATTTTTAATAAATTTATATTTAAAATTCGTATTTTAAATACGAAATAAAGGTGTTTAATGAATTGTATAACATGCAAATATAATCATTTTTATTATACTTAAAAGTGTGTAAAGAGGCTGAATTATTTAAAAAAGTTATAAGGGGTTTTTATATAATTAGAACATTAATAATACATTTTCTTTCCGTTCGGTTATGATATAGAACCTCTTAGTAAAAGAACAAGATTTTAATAATTAAAGGTTTTATAATAAAGTATAAATCAGTAAAAAGAGAGGGTTATAAAATGGATTGGAGTAATTTATTAACAATAGAACGATTTTCTAAGAAAGAAAATCTTTTTTCAGAAAATGATAAAACAAAAGAATGGACATTTAAAAAGTATAACAGAGGAAATTTTACTTGTTTTGATGATGATTATAAAACAATTATAAAAAGTGCTTCTTTTAGAAGATTACAAGATAAAACACAAGTTTTTCCACTAGAAAAAAATGATTTTGTTAGAACGAGACTTACTCATTCAATAGAGACATCAGCAATCGCTAGAAAATTAGGAAACATGGTGCTTGCGAATATATCTTTAGAAATAAATAAAAATAATAATAGCTATAAGGATTATCAAAAAAATGAAGAAGAAATGAGCACAATTCCAGACTTACTTGCATGTGCTGGATTACTACATGATATAGGCAATCCACCATTTGGACATTTTGGTGAAGTTGTTATGTCTGATTGGTTTAAAAATAATATAAAACATTTAAAATATAAAGGTAAACAATTAGAAGATGTGCTTACAAAACAACAGTTAGAAGATTTATATAATTTAGATGGTAATTCTCAAGCATTGCGTGTTGTAGGAAAATTGCATGATTTACATAATGAAAGTGGTATGAACCTTACAAAATCATTATTAAACATACTTGTAAAATATCCTGTTAAATCTACAGAAGTTGATAAGAATTCAAAAGATATAAAATATCATAAACTAGGATATTATGCATCAGACTTTGATATGTTTGATGACATTGCTCAAACAACTGGTACAAAGTTGAATGATAATGAATATGCAAGACATCCGCTTACTTATTTATTAGAAGCGGCTGATGATATTGCGTATGCAGCAGCCGATATAGAAGATGGTTTAAAAAAGAATTATATTACGGTTCAAGATTTTATTGATTATTTTGAAGAAAATGTTGATGAATCTGATGATAAAAACTATTCATTACTACAAAAATTAAAGGGGCAATTAGAAAAAAATGAACAAAATGAATTACAAGTTATGCAAGAATGGCTTGATTATGTAAGAGATTGGTTAGAATATAATGCAGCCTATAGTTTTACATATAATTATGATGCTATTATGAAAGGTACATATACAAAAGAATTGTTAGAAGGTGTTTATAATAGCCAAACATTAAAAGTTCTTAAAGGTGCAGCAGATAAGTATTTATTTGCTAATACAGAAATCAATAAAGTTGAATTATCAGGATCAGTAATATTAGAATTTCTATTAAATAAATTTGTAGGAGCTATATTGGAATATGATGAAAAAGATATAAAAATGACTAAAGAAAATAAAAAAATTATTGGGTTATTATCTCAAAATCATATGAATGTTTATAATAAGGAAAAAGAAAAATGTGTTAGTGAGGGAGATAAAGTCTATTTAAAATTGCATTTGGTTATTGATTATATCTCAGGTATGACAGATAGCTATGCCAAAAGACTTTGTCAGGAATTAAGAGGAGTTACATTTTTTGAATAAGTAAGAGGTAATTGAAATGAATATGAATATAGAAAACTTATATCATTATACTAGTGTAGATGGCTTTAAAAGTATTATAGAAAATCATTACTTTAGATTGTCAGAATCATCATTTTTAAATGATCCAGATGATTGTAAATTATTTAATGATTTTCTAGTCAAAAATATAAATGATCCAGAATTTTTTATAGAAACAACTAAGATGAAAGCTTTAATGAATAATAAAGATAATATTTTAGAGATTTATAAAAAATGTTCTTTTGAAGATTATATAAAATATTTAGAAAAAAACATTAAACTATATGTTATGTCTTTTTCTAGTAAAGATGATGATTTAACTATGTGGAATTATTATGGAAAAGGAGGCTTTTCCTTAAAAGTATCAAAAGATCAATTAATTCAAGTAATGAAAAATAATTTAAAAGAAAATGATGAATTTTTTACTATTTCTAATGTGATTTATACAAAAAAGGATACTTGTGATAAAATTCCTAACTTTAATAGTTTTCATTTATATAGTAAAGAATACGATGATCTTTTAAAAGAAAATGAAAATATAAGGAAAGAAGAAAATAAGGAAGATATAAAAAATCTTTTTGAAAAAGATAATTTAGAAACGTTTATTCATATATATTATAAAGGTTATCTTTTATCATTAGATTACTTATTAAAAAAGGAAGTGATATCTAAGGAAGATAGCCAAGAAGCAATATGTAAAGCGGTATTTAAAAATACAAAAGATTTTGAAATAAAAAATAGAAATATGTTATGGAAAAGAGATCTTTCATTATTTATGATATTATTATCATCATTAATAAAAAGTAATTCTTATGAAAGTGAAAATGAAATAAGGGTTGTTTATTTTAAATATGATATTGAAAATAAAGAAAATGAAAATATTAATTATTACATAAGACATACACCATTTGGTAATTTATTAAGTCCATATATTTCTTTAAAAGGAAGCAATGAAGAATTCAATGATCTCATAGAAAAAATTATTATTTCACCAGCTACAAAGAATTTACCAGTAAATATAGATATGTATAAAGATACATTAAAAGAATATCTATTATTGAAAAATTATAATAAAGCATCTAAATCGATAAATTATTCTAAACATAATATACGTTGGTAAAAATAGTAATTAAATAGATAAAAAAGGTGATACATATTAAGCATATCACCCTTTTTATCTATTGCAAAAAAATATAAAGAACTTATTTTTAATGTATAACACTTAATAATTTTAGATAGTTTTTATTGTTTGATTTCTCCATTGTTATACCAATCCTGAGTAAAACCTATAGAATTCAATATAGTGGATACAGGGATCGTTTTTAAATGATGATTAAGATTTTTTATTCTTTTATGGATGGTATTATGTAATTGTGCAAATTGATTTTTAGACAATAAACATTGCATAATGATAAATACATTAAAAACATCTTGACGTTGTGAATTCGAATTAGAAATATACATGCTATGTAATTCTTTTAGATAAATTGTATTATTTCGACATTTGAAACCAAGAATTCTATTATTATGAGCAACAATATTTCTTAATTCTACAACATTTTCTAAGTAAGATAAAAGTTGAGAAGGTGTTAATTTAATTTTAGTTTTATTTAAATTTTTATTAAGAAATTTTGAGAAATCTTTAGCAATTTTGTTTTGCAAAGGAGTTTTCAAGTGTTTATAAAATTTAACAATTTGTCCAAAGTTCATATAGTTCGTTAAGATCCAAAAGGGAACAACATTATAATTATGGACACTATCATTAAACCAACTTAAAATATTAAAAATGTAGTGTTATTTCTATAATTTACTATAAACAAATAGTTTTCTGGCTTTAGTTACCAACATTTAACTTGGGTAAGGCTTTTGCAAAAAAAGGTTAGGAAAGGTATTTGATATTAGAAAATTTTTTGTTTTTCAAGCTGCATTATTTAATAATAATTAAAAAATAGGGTGTATGAATATAAATAGTATAGAAAGGTTGGTAGTGCTTATGTGTGAGAAAAAAGAATTAAGATTTTCAATATTCATGTTATATAGTCTTGCGGATAAATGGAAGATTTCTCCAGCCAAAGTATATAAAATATTAAATTTAACGGGAATTTTGGATAATTATATTATCAAATGTTATGATGTTCTTCATACACAGGGAAAGGAGTATCTAGTAGAAGATATTACCGATTATGTCAGAGAAAAAGGAGTTAATGTACGATTGTTTATCATGAAACAACAGAAATTATAAAAAGTCTAGATGTTGTACATTCAAAAAAGTATTTGGATCTTGGCAAAGGATTTTATATTACAACTTTTGAAAATCAAGCAAAGAAATGGGCAGTTCGAAAAGGGATGAGACAAGAAAAGACGGCAATAGTTAATGTTTGTGAATTGTCTGAAGAATGGAATGATTTAAAGGTGTTATCTTTTGAAAAAGAAAATGAGAAATGGCTTGATTTTGTATGTGCATGTAGAAAAGGTCAACCATTAAATGAAGAATACGATATTATTATAGGAAATGTTGCAGATGATGATGTATTTAAGACAGTGGATATGTATTTTAGAGGATTGTGGGATAAGAAAAAAGTTTTGAGTGAATTACGATATTACAAGATGAATAATCAAATATGTATTGTAAACTAGGAAACGTTGAATCGATTTATTACTTTTAAAAGAGCATATAGGTGAAAAATAATGGTAGATAAGACGCAATTAGAAGAAGTTTATAAACAAAATTTGGAAAATGATATTATTAATGAAATTTCAAAAATAAAAGGAATAGATTTGCGAAAAGCTTTTGATATTTATTATTCCAGTAAACTAGCTGAACAGATATCAAATGATCGTTATGGAATAGAAAATATGGATGCAAAATATTTGGCGGAAGATTTAATTGAAAATGAATCAGAACTTTTTAAATAAGTAATAAAATTAAATATAGATATTTAAGAGGAAAATAAGGATGATGTTTAGTCTTTATTTTCTTCTTTTTCATTAGGATAAATTTTGCTTTTTAATTATGTGAAATTCACATAAAAATAATTTATTTAAAGTCATCATGGTTGATGACTTTTTATTTATTTTTCTATATAATGAGACAAGAGGTGAAAGATAAAAATGAAACAATATTTAGATATGTGTCAATATATATTAGAAAACGGTCAAGACCGTGATGATCGTACAGGAACAGGAACACGTAGTGTTTTTGGGTATCAAACACGTTATGATCTTACAGATGGTTTTCCTTTACTTACGACAAAGAAAATGTTTTTAAGACCCATTGCAGAAGAACTTTTATGGTTTATTAAAGGGGATACAAACATTAAGTATCTAGTTGATCGTAATGTTAAAATTTGGAATGAATGGCCTTACGAAACCTTTAAAAAGAGTGAAGATTTTCATGGTGAAACTTTAGAAGAATTTGTTGCAAAAATTAAAGAATTACCTGCTGATGATCCTTTTGTTGTTAAATATGGAGAATTAGGTCCTGTTTATGGTAGACAATGGCGTAATTTTAATAATGAAGGAGTCGATCAAGTTGCTAAACTTGTAGATTCATTAAAAAATAATCCATTTTCAAGAAGACATATTATTTGTGCATGGAATCCTGCAGAAGTTGATGAAATGGCACTTCCACCATGTCATGCCTTCTTACAATTCTATGTAAGTAGTGATAAAAAATACTTAAGTTGTCAACTTTATCAAAGAAGTGCGGATACATTTTTAGGTGTTCCATTTAATATTGCATCTTATGCTTTATTTACTTCAATGCTTGCACAAGTGTGTGGATATAAACCTAAAGAATTTGTACATACGATTGGAGATGCCCATATTTATAAAGATCATTTTGAGGTTGTTAAGGAACAAATCTCAAGAACACCTTATCCTAAATGTCAACTTGTTTTAAATCCTGAAGTTAAATCAATTTTTGATTTTACGATTGATGATATTAAGATTGAAAACTATCAATCTCATGGAAAACTTGTGGGAAAGGTGAGCGTTTAATGATTTCAATAATTGTAGCGACAGATGATGATTTATTAATAGGAAAAAAAGATTCAAAAAATGGGATGCCTTGGCATAATAAAGAAGATCTCCAACATTTCAAAAAAACAACACTTAATCAAACAATTCTTATGGGAAAAACAACTTATCTTGCTATTGGAAGACCACTTCCAAATAGAAAAACAATTGTTGTTACTAAAAGTGGTATGGATGATGAACGCGTTGAAGTTAGAAATGATTTAATTGAAGTGATTCAAGAATATAAGGATAAAAATGAAGATCTTTATATCTCTGGAGGAGCTTCTATTTATAAACAAGCTTTGCCTTATGTTGATGAACTCATTATTTCAAGAATACCAGGAAAACATACAGGAGAAACGTATTTTCCAAGTTTTGAAGAATATGATTTTCATTTAGAAAAAGAAACACAATTAGAAACCTTTGTTTTACAAATTTATAAAAAAGGATGATCATATGAAAAGAATTATTTTAGTTGTCTTAAGATGTATCTTTAAACTACCTTATTGGTGGTTCTATAAATTAAAACAATATCAAAATAAAGAAAAATATCCAACAATTGATGAAGGATACCAATTTATACATAACGTTGCTGATGAAATCGTTAAAAAAGCACGTGTTGATTTAAAATGTTATGGTTTAGAAAACCTACCAAAAGAAAATGGTTATCTTATTGCTCCTAACCATCAAGGTTTATTTGATATCGTTGCACTTTTTAAAACAGATAAAAATACTACAAAATTTGTTTTAAAAAAAGAATTAGCTTCAACTATCTTAATTAAAGATGTTGTTAAAACTTTAGATTACTATTCATTGGATCGTACAAGTATTCGTGATGGAGCAAAAATGGTGAAAGAAGTTTCTAAAGAAATCAGTGAAGGAACAAACTATGTCATCTTCTCTGAAGGAACACGTTCTAAAAAAGGAAATACAATGGGAGAATTTAAAGGTGGAACCTTTAAAATTGCCTTAAAAACACATTGTCCAATTGTTCCAGTCGCCATGATCGATTGTTATCAAGTCTTTGATAACAATACAATCAAACCAGTAACAGCACAAATTCATTATTTAAAACCGATTGAATATGAAGAATACAAAGATTTAAAAACCAATGAAATTGCTGCACTTGTTCAAAGTCGTATTCAAGCTTGTATGGATGGAGTTTTAAAATAATGTTTATCAATGTAAATAACATTCGTTTATATTATGAAAAACATGGAGAGGGGAACCCTCTCATTCTTTTACACGGAAATGAAGAAAATCACTTTATTTTTGATGAAGCGGTTGAAAAATTAAAAAAATACTATACCGTTTATACCCTTGATTCAAGAGGCCATGGACAAAGTGAAAAAGTCAAGGAATATCATTATCAAGATATGGCAAATGATATTAAAGACTTTATTAAACAACTTGACTTAAAAAATGTTACTTTAATGGGCAGTAGTGATGGTGCAATCATTGGTTTACTTATATCAAGTGATGAACCTGAGCTGATTGAAAATCTTATTCTTGCAGGAGTCAATGTCAAACCTAATGGTGTGATTGATGAAGTTTATCAAGATATGAAAAATCAGTATCAAAAAACAAAGAATCCATTAATTAAATTAATGTTAGAAGAACCACATATTTCTAATAGACAACTCCATCAAGTAAAAGCAAAAACACTTCTTTTAGCGGGAAGTGATGATTTAATTAAATTAGATCATATTGAACGTATTTCTCATCATATTAAAAACAGTAAATTTGTCATTTTAGACGGTGAAGATCATAGTAGTTATATTATACATAATGATAAGATTGCAGATCTTATTATTCAATATTTTATTTAGGAAAGCACTTTTTATAATAAAGTGCTTTTTACTTACAATGTGCGGAAGAATATCAAAATAAATTGATAAACTTCCGCATATTATTTGTTCGTTTACAGAAAAAAGTCCATGGGTTCTAATGAACCTATGAACTTTTAGAAGATTATAATGTAAGTTTATATTGATCATTAAGATAAGGAATGTCTTCAGGATGATATCCATTCCAATAAATACGTTGATCATATAATTCTATATCTTTGATGACATCGATTGCCACTGTTCGTTACCAATAGGATCGTTTTTTTTGATGATTTTCCTTGATTCATTCATAAACAAGGCCACGTTCAAGATTTTTATAACGAATAACCAAAATCTTTCCTTTTTCAATTGTAGAGATGGCTTTAAAAGGTATATAATCTTCATTTCCTGAAACAACTTTATGATAAAATTCTTTTATTCTTTGGACATGTTCATCGTCTCTACTTGGGCACTTACGACATTTGAAACACTTTCATTAGCTTTATCTTGGTAGTAATCACCAAGATGATAATATTTTGTTCCCATCACTTGAACGGCTTTTAAAATATGTCTTGTCATTAAATGATCTTTAGAATTTTTTGAATCTTCAATATAACCTAAAGTATAAGGAATCGCAATAGAGGCAAGAATTACCAAAATAATAATGATTTCTACAAATGGAAACCTTTTTATTCATCAAGTTTTCTCCATTTTTCTAAATAATATTTTCTGTCATGATCTAATATTATTTCTGGTTCATGAAGATAAGAATCTACCACATCACACATTTTTAAAAGTTCGCTATACATATCATGTCTTTTATTTTTAGTTGAATGATTTTTGATGGCTTCAACAATTATTCCTATTTCCTTTTCATCAAATAATATTGTTTCTTTTAATAATTTTTCAGCAAGTTCACTTGATAAAACAGCATGATTAAAAGAAGTATTATTTTTATAAACAGAATAATCATGTAATAATCCCATGATAGCACAAAGTCCTTGATCAAGTTGAAAATGGGTACTGTATAAAAGACAAAGTTGACTTACCCCAAAGAGATGACGATAACCATTTCTTTTCTTATTTCCAAAACAGTTTTTTTCAATTTCTTGATAGACCAGTTTTTCAATTTCTATATAACGTTTCATCGTCTTAATCCTTTAGGATAGAGATTTTTTACTTGATTGTTGCTTTCTTTATAGAAAGAGAGCGGATAACCATCGACAAAGATGACACCATAGCCTTTTTCACCATCACCTTTTAAAGTAAGACCTGAGAGATAATCTTTGATTTCTTGGCTATTACAAGGATAATCATAAGATCTTTTAACATCTTCTTTATTTAAAGTGAGAGCTAAGGAAAGGCTTGGTTCAAATCTTCCTTTTTTACATTCACCTAAATAAAGGCCATTTCTTAAAACTTTTAAAGATAAATCAGGAAAATGATTTTGAATAGCGTATACATGATTATTGGATTGGTAAAGATATAAAGGAACTGGGATGTTTAGATTTTCATCATAAAACTTCTTTACAAGCATCATTTGTTCTTTGTTTAAGTTTGGTTTTAAGATTTTTTCTTTAGAATTTTCTGTTTCAGTTGTTTTTTGAAGCAAAGCAATAAATTGTCCTTCACCTTTATTTTTAAAAGGATACATACGAATTGTACCATCAACAAAACCATCAGACATTCCATCTTGTTTTTCAATTGGAATAAGTTTCATCCCTAATTCATTAATCATGTATTCCACTTGTTTTTCATTTTCTTCTAAAGAATACGTACATGTTGAATAAATGAGGATTCCCTCTTTTTTCAACATCTTATAAGCTTTATTGATTAAATTTCTTTGAATATAGGCACATTCATTGACCTTTTGCATCGACCATGTATTAATTGCTTCTTGATCTTTTCGAAACATTCCTTCCCCTGAACAAGGAGCATCTAAAATGATCTTGTCAAAAAAACTTTTAAATTTCATTTTTAAAGGATCCACATTTGTGACAATGGTATTTTGTAAACCAAAACGTTCAATATTGCTTGATAGAATTGTTGCTCTTAATTTAGATATATCATTGGCAATCATTAACCCTTCATTTGATAAACGGCTTGCCACATAACATGTCTTCCCACCAGGAGCCCCACACATATCTAAAACATAATCATCTTTTTGAATATCTATACAAGAAGCAACAGCCATGGCACTTGGTTCTTGAATATAGTAAAGTCCACACATAAAATAAGGGCTTTTACCTAGTGGGTAGTTTTTATAATCAAAATAATAACCATCTTTAATATAAGGATGTTTTTGGATATATTTCGTATCTAAATGTTTTAAAACATCTTGTTTTAAAGGATTTAAATAAAAACCTTTGACCTCTTCTTGTTTTAAAGAAGCAATAAAAGCCTCATAATCATCCTTTAATAAATTCTGCATTCTTGTTAAAAATTCATTATTCATCTTTTTTCCCCTCAATAAAATAAGTTGCTTCCATATCTGCCGTAGATAAAGCAAAAGCTAAAGGAAACATTTCAAAAGCTTTTCCAACATTTCTTGCATCTTCTACTGAAGCAAAGCCCATATGATAACGAATCGCAAAAGCTTCTTCACGTGTAAGACGCATATAACCACTAATCATATAGACACTTTTTTCACCATGTCCATAAGGCATTTGATCATCAAATTCATAGTTCGGTACTTGAATCCATTGACCATCTTTTTTGACATTGCGTGTTCCTTTTTTATAACAATTGATTTTACATAAATCATGTAATAAAGAAACAATTGCAATTGTTTCTTCACTATAATTCATACCATAAGTACTTTTTACACGCTCTCTTTGTAAGTAATCTTTTAAACAATCATAAACATTTAAACTATGATCCAATAACCCACCATCATAATTTCCATGAAATCTTGCACTGGCAGGCGCTTCAAAAAAATCAGAATGGGGCGATAATAAATACTCTAAAAGTTTTTCACTTCCAGGTCTTTTAATATATGTTTTATAAATTTCAATAAATCTTTCTTTATTTGTCATTATTCATCCCTCTTTTGTTACTATTTTACCTAAAACCTCTTCTAAATAAAAGTATAATCCCTTATAAATCGTACATACTAATAACGAAAAGAGGTTAATTAAATGAAAAAAATAATCATATATCTATTTCTGATGATCTTTGCCTTTACGCTAACAGGATGTCGACAAGTTGACAAAACAGCAAATAACTTTAAAGGAGATATTGAAATTGCTTGGGATGATGTCAAAGATGATTTTAATGATATTGATCAAAATATCAAAAAAGATACAACCTATGTAAGTAATATAAAAGGTGATGATATTCAAGAACTCACAAAAACAATTCAAGAAGGTTACGATAAAATTAAAGGTGGAGTTACTCAAGATAATCAAGAAGAAGCCAAAAAAATCTATGAAGCAGCATCACGTCTACAATACATTGAAGAGAATACCGATAAAAAATTGACAGAGGAACAAAAACAAGTTTTAGAACTAGGAAAAAGCATGAAAACTCTTATGATGCACTATTATGGAAATGGTGATGGTGATTATGATGGAGCAGTGGATGATGTTGAACAAGGTTTAGAAAATATTAAAGGCTACACAGAAGATAAATGGAATGATTTTAAAAAACAATTTGATTAAAGAGCACTAGCTCTTTTTTTCATATGCAGTTCATATAAAGTGGTATAATAAAGACATGAAGGAGTGATTTTATGAATGAATTAAGTAAAATGTATCAAGTATATGTTAACAAGGAACTACAAGTAGGTAAAAATGAAATTCTAAATGTAGAAAGACTCAAACAAAAAACGCTCTCTTTCTTACATGATTTAGGAGAAGTATCACTTGATTCCCGTTGTTATCTTTTTTGGGAAAAGGAAGAAGCTATCAATCATGAAGAACTGCTAGGTCATTATATGGAAGGCTTAAAAATGTTGATGTCGATTGGCTATGAACTTAGAATCGATACGATCAAAAATCATACAGAAATACCCAATTCATCCTCTATAGAAGACTTGATTTTAAAAATCTATCAAGCAATTGTTTCTGTATCTTCGTCTTATTCAAGTACCGATTATCAAAACGCTATTGATGATTATTTTTCATTAGGATTTAATCTAGGCATTGACCTCGATGAAATTATTGATCATATATAAAAAAACAGCATAAGCTGTTTTTTATTTTTGACAAATACCACAAGGACTATAACCTTGTTCATTTAATTGTTTAGCTGTAGAAGTAACAACTTCTTTATTAGAATCACTCATTCTAGAAACACTTGAACAATGAGGATCATGATATTTTTTATTTTTTATATTTAAAACATATTCTTTTTCATTAGTATCACTTTGATGATAATCAAATGGATCTTTTTCTTCGCTTATCCCATAAGTACATTCACCTTCAGTAGCTTTTCTTGAATCACCTGTTTGATAATCAATCGTAATTCCTGGTTGAACATTATAAATATAAACTCTAAAACGAATTTCTTCATCTTCTATTGAAGCGGCTTGTAAAACAAGCCCACGTGCAACAAGTTCATCATCCTGATAAATAGGAATGGCTTCATAGAGAACATGGTGGTTGGTGTTTTTAATATAATCACTCACTTTTTCTTCAAAAGGAAGCATCCCTGTTACATTGAAATAACGTGTTCCCGTCATTAAATTTTTTTCCTCTGCATTTAATCCTGATAACATAAAGGCAATTTGATGACAACGATTATAAAGATATTTGGTAGAAATCAAATCATCATATCTTTGTGTTTTCCAACCAGAAGGTTTGATCATCCCAATGGATTCTCTTTTACTACTTGGCATTGTTTCTTGTCCAAGACAAGCAATCGATCTACCTGTACGCCCAAGATGGTCTAAATCACTAAGCTTAATATAGGTATCTGTTTGATAATCTTCTTTAGAAAAAGTAGGTTGGCTATCATCAAGTTCTACATAGGGTTGACCGTTATATTCAGGAATATTTTCTAAAGAAGCCGTTGATTTAGAGAAAGTAATGGCATCACTGATATCAATTTGATAAGCGTAATAATTTGTATTGGTTACCTGAAATGACTTCGTTGCTTCTTTATCTTCTTGCTTTGCTTTAAGCTGATGGGTTCCTTGTGTTAATTCTAATTGATAAGTTCCTTGACTATTATTTTCAATTGTATCGATTTTTTTAGAATCCACATAAACATCCACATCATTTGTTTCATTTTGATCTTCTACATTAAGAGAAAGTGTAATATTTTGTATTGTCTTCTCCGTTTGCTTTTGATTACAACCAGAAAAAGAAAAAAGCATTACTAAAGACATAAAGAGTGTAAATATTTTCTTCATAAAATTCATCCTTTCTAGAGTAATATATAATATCTTTATAACAAGAAGTTTTATAAAAAATTGTTAAACACCATTTATTTCAATTTAAAAACAAAAATTATTATAACAACAATAACATAAAAAAGATAGTTTCGTTAAGAAACTATCCAATGATTTCTTTTAAATGATTTATTCTGTAATCTAAACCATTTACTAATTTTTCAATTCTTATTTCAGACATATCCATCGTTTCTCGATATTTATATAAAAGATTTTTATATTCTTCAACAATATTTCCTAATAAACTTAAATCAAATCTAGAAAGATTACTTATATAATTTAAATAATCGGAAAACTTTTTATTAGTATTATAAAAGAATTTTCCATAACCATCATAGAAATTCATTTCAGAAGTAATTTTACTACATTGCATTGATTGACCTGTATCAAAAATAGGTGTTAATTTTTCATATTTCAATGATTCAACATTAAAAATAGCACCAAAATTACGTAAATGGCGATCTTCATTCATAATTAAATAATCAAGAATAAACATATTTTCTAATTCGTTTCTTACATTTTTTATATCTAGCTTTTCTAAAATGTGAATATAGTGTTCAAAATCATTGGTGTTGTTATCTTTTTTTACGGATTCAAAAAGATTGCATGCATGAATGATTTCTTCATTATCTTTTATAAAATTATTACATTTAGAAACCAAAGTCTTATTATAAAAGGATAATTCATAATGACAATGATCAAATCCTAAACGGTCACATATGGTGGAAGCAAGCCACTCATTTAGAGGCTCTTGTCTACTAGGAGTATATGTGCCTTTTATTAAATATCTTTTCCCATTTTCAATAATCCAAGTTTTCTGCAACATTCCATCTGTGGTGTTGTTAGGAGAAATAAGGGATTGTTGATTATAACTGCTTTCTTGAGTTGAACTTGAAAAAGAGGCTGTTATAAATTCCATGTATTCAAAATCATGATCAAAAAAATGAATGTCTTTCCATTCAATTGAATCACTTTCTTCCTTAAACCAATATTGATCAGAAAGAGATAAACCATAAGCCTTATCTAATAATTTATCAGTAGATTCGCTATGAAGATTATCTAAGAGTCTTTTTAAATCTTTTCGCCAAGATGGAATACATCTTCCTTTAAACCAATGATTTAATTCTTTGATAGTGTTTTTTGATTTATCGTTAAGAGCGTTTTTTATTCTTAAAGGCAAAGCTTCAATGTTATATATTTCATAAAACGCCTCCTTTATTAGATATTATAGCATAGGATAAATAAAATAAAAAAAGGTCATTACGACCTTTTATAAACACTTGGAGCGGGTGATGGGAATCGAACCCACGTAGTCAGCTTGGAAGGCTGAAGTTCTACCATTGAACTACACCCGCAAGTTTGGTGCCCGAAACCGGACTCGAACCGGTACAGCTGTTACACCGGCAGATTTTGAGTCTGCTGCGTCTACCAATTTCGCCATTCGGGCTTAGCGCTTTTTTATTATAACAAGTCCTATTCAATAAAACAAGAAAAAGATTGAGGTTTGACATTAAAAAAGGTACTCGCTATAATGTTTAAGATAAAAAAGGGGGACAATTATGCAAAAAATATGGATTTGTGGAGCTAAAGGACAAATTGGTCGCGCAATTAATGAAGTTATCGATAAGCTAGAATATAAAATTCTTGATACTGATATAGATGATTTAGATATTACTGACACAGATGAGGTCTTACGTTTTGGAGAAATGAATCGACCTGATGTTATTATTAACTGTGCGGGGCTTACGGATTTACAAGAATGTGAAAAGAATTTAGCAAAAGCTTTTAAAACGAATGCTTTAGGAGCAAGAAATTTATCAATTGTGGCACGAAAAGTAGAAGCAAAACTTGTACATATTTCAACAGATGATGTTTTTGATGGGAAAAGCCAAAAACCTTATACCGAATTTGATGAAACGCATCCTAAAACAGCTTATGGAAAAAGTAAGCTGGCAGGAGAACGTTATGTTAAAGAATTTACGTATAAACATTTTATTATACGTAGTACATGGGTTTATGGTTTAGGAAATAACTTTATTAATCAATTATTAGAAAAAGTAGATCAAGGAGAAAATCTAAGTATTGCAGGTGATCAATTTGGTTCACCAACCAGTGCTAAAGAACTTGCTCGTTTTATTCTTCATTTGATTCAAACAAATGAATATGGAACTTATCATGCAACGAATAAAGGAGTTTGTAGCCGCTTTGAATTTGCAAGTGAAATACTAAGACTTACAGGAAAACAAGTAGAAATGAAACCTGTTGTGACACATATGTCTGATTTTTCAAGAGAAAGACCTGCGTTTTCTGTCTTGGATAATTTTATTATGACAATGACACCTGTTTATGATTTTCCTGACTGGAAGGAGTCTTTAAAAGAATATATGGAAGAAAGGGGACTCCTCAATGAAAAATAAAAAGAAGTTAGGTTTAACAACGATGATTTTTATTGCCTTGATTTTAGGGGCAATCACAGGAATCATCATTAATTATTGTATTCCAAGCAATAAAGTTGTGGATGAATTTATTGTCGGTGGGGCTTTTTATGTTATTGGTCAAGGTTTCATTCGTTTAATGCGTATGCTTGTTGTGCCACTTGTTTTCTGTTCTATTGTTTGTGGAAGTATGGCAGTAGGAGATACTAAAAAACTAGGAGCTGTAGGTTTAAAAACCATGTTGTTTTATTTATGTACCACAGCTTTAGCTGTTGTAGTAGCCTTGTGTGTGGCTAATTTGATTAATCCAGGAATAGGTTTAGATATGTCAGCTATCAAAGTAACCTCTCAGGTGACTGAATCAACCCAAGCAACAAGTGTGACAGAAACACTTTTAAATATTATTCCAACGAATATTTTTGAATCACTCGCCAATGGAACAATGCTTCAAATTATTTTATTTGCACTTATTTTAGGAGTTATTCTTGCAAATATGTCAGATCGTGCAGATATCGTTAAAAACTTCTTTAGTCAATTTAATGATATTATGATGGAAATGACAATGGTAGTTATGAAACTTGCACCAATTGGGGTGTTCTGTTTGATTTCTAAAACTTTCGCAGAAATTGGTTTTGATGTTTTTATCCCATTATTAAAATATATGGCATGTGTTCTACTTGCATTAGGAGTTCAATGTTTTGGGGTTTATATGTCGATGTTAAAGATTTTCTCAGGTTTAAATCCGATTATCTTTATTAAAAACTTTTTTCCAGTTATGGCATTTGCTTTTTCAACATCAACATCCAATGCGACAATTCCAATGAATATTGACACACTTGCTGAAAAAATGGGGGTTTCTAAAAAGATATCTTCTTTTACGATTCCATTAGGAGCTACCATCAATATGGATGGAACATCCATCATGCAAGGTGTGGCTGTTGTCTTTACAGCACAAGCTTTTGGTATTCATTTATCAATGATGGATTATGCAACGGTCATTGGGACAGCTACTCTTGCTTCCATTGGAACTGCAGGAGTGCCAAGTGTTGGTTTAATTACGCTTACCATGGTCTTTAATTCGGTTGGTTTACCAGTTGAAGGAATTGCTTTAATTATGGGAATTGACCGTATCTTGGATATGACAAGAACAGCTGTTAATATTACCGGTGATGCCGTATGTACAACTGTTGTAGCGTCTATGAATAAAGCAGTTGATCGAGATATTTATTATGGTCGAAAATAGAATGATTGAAAGATCGTTCTATTTTTTTTTAGAAATGTGTTATGATTACTTTCAACAAGAGTTGATGAAAGATGGTGATGGTGTGTCAAAAGTCAATGACTTAAAAAAGGAAAACAGAAAGAAAATCAGAGAATGTCTTTTAATGAAATATCAACTAATAAGAGGCTAAATTTTAGCCTCTTAAGTATTTTTTTAAGTTTTTTAATTGGTTATTACAATCACTTACGCCTAAATCATACATTTGTTGGATGACTTCTTTATCTTTTTCAAGACGTCCAATAGGAATAAGTTGACTTGGTCTTAAGACAAAGATTTTCTTTTCTTTTTCTAATTTTGTAATTAAATCAAGAGAATGATTATAATTTAAATAACGATTATTTAAAGTCTCGACAAAATGAGGATAATGACGATAGAAAAGCTTATTAAGATGCTTATTAGAGGGCTTTTTACGATAATGAAGGGGACGTGTTAAAACCACGATAATTTTATCAACATCCATTTCTAACATCTTTTCAATAGGAATACTATCACTACATCCACCATCTAAATAATCATTACCATTGATTTGAATCGTGTGAGAAACAAAAGGCATTGAACCGGATGCTCTTAAATATTCGATTTCATCATAATTATCTAAAGTATCTAATAATTTATATTCAGCTTTTCCTGTTTGTAAGTTTGTCACAACGGCATAGAAATCAACTTTTGACTCTTGATAAGTTTTATAATCGATTGGATCAAGATCATCAATAAGTCTTTCAAAACAAAATTCTTCATTCATCACATTTCCTGTCTTTAAAAAAGAATAAACACCCATATAATTTTTATTACCTACATAAGCTTTGTTATATCTTAAGACACGACCTTGTTGTTTAGATTTATAATTCATCCCAAACAAAGCACCTGCAGAAACACCAATAATTTTATCAACCTCAATCTTTTCTTTTAAAAATGTATCAATGACACCTGCCGTATATAAACCACGCATAGCGCCACCTTCTAATACTAAACCTACTTTCATTTTCATCACCGAGGCTATTATAACATAAAAATTTGAACCTCAAAGCAAAAAGAGAAGATGTTTGAATAAAAGAATAATTTTGCGTATAATACGATTAGGTGATTAAAAATGGAACAAGGCAAAGTGCGAATGCTCGCAAATTTAATAGAGTTAAATAAAATAGAAGTTAAACTTTCTAAAAAATATTATGGGGGCATTTTACCCAAATTTTATTTAAGAGATTTAACAAAAGAAACACTTATTGAACTAAGTGTTTGTGAAACATGTGAAGATGATATTTGTGTAAAATATTATTTTAAAGATGTTCATATTGATTTAAATCATCATTATGAAATGGTCGATAATTATGGTTTAAGTGCCATCTTACAATATGTTCGCTTATCTGAACTCGATGATTTTGACGAACTTTTCTATTATGATGGGGTACTTGGTCCTCTTTATCAAAAAAACCAAACAATCTTTAAAGTCTGGGCACCCACAGCTTTAGAAGTGATGGTCAAAGTGGGTGATCTTGCTTATACCATGGAAAGAAAAGAAAGAGGAGTCTTTGAAACAACAATCAAAGGAGATTTAGAAAATCAAGGATATAATTATTTGATTCGTCATCATAAAAGCTTCCATGAAACATTAGACCCTTATGCTTATGCTTCAAATGCGAATAGTAAAAGTAATATCGTTATTGATGTTGATCAAATCAATGAACCCCTTTACTTAGAAAAACTTCCTCATATGAAAAGAAAAACGGATGCGATTATTTATGAATTAAGTGTTCGAGATTTTACAATGTCTTCTTCAATCAAAGCATCTCACCCAGGGACTTTTATGTCTTTGGTTGAAGAAAATTTAAAAACACCAAAAGGGAATAAAGCAGGTTTAGATTATTTAGTCGATTTAGGAATTACTCATGTTCAAATCATGCCAATGTATGATTTTGCGACCGTTGATGAACTTCATCCAACCGTGATGTATAACTGGGGTTATGATCCGATTCAATACAATGTACCTGAAGGAAGTTATGCTTTAAATCCACAAGATGGTTATTCCCGTGTGAAAGAATGTCGCCATATGGTGTCATCCTTGCATCAAAAAGGTTTAAGGGTTGTCATGGATGTGGTTTATAATCATATGTATGATTACTTTACAAGTGCGTTTGAAAGAACCGTTCCAGGGTACTATTTTAGAAAAAATCAATATGGGGAAATGTCTAATGGTTCTTGGTGTGGAAATGATTTAGAATCAAGGCATCAAATGACAAGACGTTATATTAAAGATATGTGTCTTCGTTGGCAAAAACTTTATGGTGTCGATGGTTTCCGTTTTGATTTAATGGGAATCATTGATATAGAAACGTTAAATCAGGTGTATAATCAAGCTTCTAAAATTGATGATAGTTTTATTGTCTATGGAGAAGGATGGAATATGCCTACAGCCATGTCTGATCAAGAAAAAGGAATGCAAGATAATCATCAAAAAATGTTGAATATCGGTTTCTTTAATGACTATTATCGTGAAACTTTAAAAGGGGGAAGCAGTGATTCCACTTTAAAAGATAAAGGTTACTTTGCGGGAAATATGTATAACTGTGAAATTGGTGGCGAATGTATGAAAAACACCAATCGCTATAGCTATGTTGATCAAAGTATTAATTATGTTGAATGTCATGATAATGCGACTACTTTTGATAAGTTTGCGATCAGTAATGGAGATGAACCCCTTGAAACACGTAAAAAAAGACAATTGATGCTTAATGTAGCACTTGTTTTATCACAAGGAATTCCTTTTATTCATTGTGGACAAGAATTTTATCGTAGTAAAGGCGGTTTAGGAAATACGTACAATACGCTTGATTCTATTAATGCGGTGAATTGGTCTTTAGTGGATGAAAATCAAGATGATATTGAAATTCTTAAACAAATCATTCAACTTAGAAAAGAAAATAGTGGATTTAGATATGAAACAATACAAGAAGTTAAGGAAAATGTTACTACAAATCATTTTGATTATCGTATTTTACGTTATAGTGTGAAACAAAATAAAGGAAAATATAAAGAGATTGTTGCATATTTTAATCCATCGTATTATGATTTTGAAATAAATGATATGGATGAATATGAAGTGATTTATAATGATCATGAATCATGCACATACTTAGCACCTATTTCAATGAAAATTTTTGGATTAAAGAGGTAAAAAATGAAATTAATTATAGGACTTGGAAATCCTGGCAAAGAATATGAAAGAACAAGACATAATACAGGATTTATGGTATTAGATCGTTTAAGTGAAAAATTAAATATTGAAATCAGTCAAAATAAATTTAAAGGACTTTATGGAAAGGGTAAATATAAAGGAGAAGATGTACTTTTATTAAAACCACAAACCTATATGAACCTTTCGGGAGAATCAGTTAGACAAGTGATGGATTTCTTTAAAATCAGCCAAGAAGATATTTTAGTTGTTTATGATGATTTAGATATGCCTGTAGGAAAGCTTCGCTTAAGACAAAGTGGAAGTGCCGGAGGACATAATGGTATTAAAAACATTATCTTGCATACTGGAAGTCAAAATTTTAATCGTATTCGTGTGGGAATTGATCGCAGTAAATATATCAAAGTGGTCGATTATGTTTTATCACGTTTTACAAGTGAAGAACAAGAAGCTATTGAACAAGGTGTAGAAAACGCCAGTGATGCGATCATTGATTATTTAGAACATGGTTTCAATCACGCTATGAATCGTTTTAATTAGAGGCACTTATGAAAAAAATACTTAATTTATTAAAAGATAACAAAGCTTTTCAAGCTTTACTCAATAAACAAAATATCGTCGTTAACTCACAAAACGCCGAAGCGCTGCTTATTGCTAGCGCATTTTTGACTTTAAAGAAAGATATGTTGATTATTAAATCTAATCAATATGAAGCAAATTTACTTTATAAACAAGTATCGCAAATGATTGATGATGTCCTTTATTTTCCAGTTGATGAATCTTATCGTATTGAAAGTCTTGCTGCTTCAGGTGAACTTTTAGGGCAAAGACTTTCAACGATGTATGAACTTTCAAAAGAAAAACCCCATTTATTAATTAGCCATGGTCATAGTGTTATGCGTTATGTTCCAAGCAAAGATGTTTTTAAAAAGAACTGTATGACTTTAAAAGTTGGAGATCATATCGATGTTTATGACCTGCAAAGATTTTTAATTCAAGCAGGTTATATGCATACAACGCGTGTTGATCAACCGTTTTATTTTTCTAAACGTGGGGGTGTTATTGATGTTTTTTCAATGCAATATGATCATCCAATACGTATTGACTTCTTTGATGATGAAATTGATTATTTAAAATTTTTTGATGAAAAAACACAAAGAACAATTGAAAAAGTTAATGAAATTGAAATCATTCCAGCAACTGATCTTTTATATTTGGATCAAGAAATCGGTCTAGTTATTACCAAAATCAAAGATTCTTTTGAAGAACAATATCAAAAAATGGATGATTTATTTAAAGATGATTTTGAAGAAAAAATCATGATTGATATTGAAAACTTAAAAGCACACGCCACGGACAGTAGTCAATATGCTTATTATCATCTTTTTAAAAGTGTTACAAGTATTAAAGACTATTTAAAAGATCCGGTGACAATTCTTTGTCAAAAAGAAGATATTGATTTTCAAATCAAAAACTATCTTTCTGAAAACTTCTATTATTATCAAGAACTCAGTCAAAGTGGACGTTTCCTTAAAGATAACCAACTCTATCAAAACTTTGATCATATTGTTCAAGATGATTATCAATGCATCAATACCTTTAGTACTAGTAAAGATGATCAAGTCTTTGTCAGTCATGATGTCATGTTTAATCGTGATGATGAAAAACGTGTTATCCAACAAATCAATGACTATTTAAAAAACAGTCAAATTCTTATTTCCTTAGAGAATAAACATCAATTACAACTCATGATTGAACTCTTTGATCGTCATGAAATGAAATATACGCTTGTGGGAATTGATGAAGTGATTTATCCAGGAATCAATCTTTATGTAGGAAATCTTTCTACAGGGATTGAACTAATGGAAGAAAAAACGGTTATTTTAACGGCACATGAACTTTTTGGTGAAGTTAATGTTTCTAAAGCGAAATACTTTCGATTTAAAGATGCGAAAACATTACGTAATTTCCAAGAATTAAATGTGGGTGATTATGTGGTTCATGATAGTTATGGGATTGGGCAATATTTAGGAATCAAGACGCTTGATGTCAAAGGCTATCATAAAGATTATCTTTATGTGGCTTATGCTGGAGATGATACACTTTATATCCCAGTGGAACAATTTAAAATGATTCGTAAATATGCAAGTTCAGATGGAAAAGTCCCAATGATCCATGCTTTAGGCAACAGTAAATGGGCTAAGGCCAAACAACGTGCGAAAAATAAAATTGATGATATTGCTGATCAATTAATTGAACTTTATGCTGCGCGTATGTCGTCGCCAGGTTTTTCTTTTTCTAAGGATAATGAACTCCAAATCGATTTTGAAAATCAATTTGGTTATGAACTTACAAAAGATCAACAACGTAGTGTTGATGAAATTAAAATGGATATGGAAAAACCTCAACCAATGGATCGTCTTTTATGTGGCGATGTTGGTTTTGGAAAAACAGAAGTAGCTTTACGAGGGGCTTTTAAAGCTATTCTCGATCATAAACAAGTCGCCTTCCTTTGTCCAACAACAATTTTATCAATGCAACATTTTAAAACAGCAACCGAACGTTTTAAAAATTTCCCAGTGGAAATTGCTTTACTCAATCGTTTTACTTCATCCAAAGAAAAAAAACGTATTTTAAAAGAAGTCAAAGAAGGAAAGATTGATTTATTGATTGGAACTCATCGTATATTATCAAAAGACGTACAGTTTAGTGATTTAGGCTTACTTGTAATCGATGAAGAACAACGTTTTGGTGTTAAACAAAAAGAAAAAATCAAAGAATATCGTGAAACTATTGATGTTCTTTCGCTTTCAGCAACACCAATTCCTCGTACTTTACAAATGTCTTTAATGGGTATTCGTGGTTTATCAAAAATCGATACACCACCAAAAAACAGATTACCAGTCCAAACCTATGTCGTTGAAAAAAACGATACGCTGATTAAACAAGTCATTGAACGAGAACTTGCTAGAGATGGACAAGTCTTCTATCTTTATAATCATACTGACAGAATTGCTAATGTCGCTTATAAAATTGCTTCAACAGTTCCTAATGCCAAAGTCGCTATTGGATATGGACAAATGGATAAAAATGAACTTGAAGATGTGATGCTTCGTTTCATGAATAAAGAATTTAATGTCTTAATTTGTACAACAATTATTGAAACAGGAATTGATATTCCTAATGCGAATACAATGATTGTTGAAGATGCGGATAAATTTGGCTTAGCACAACTCTACCAAATTAGAGGACGTGTTGGACGAAGTGAAAGAGGTGCTTATGCTTATCTTCTTTATAAAAAAGATAAAGCTATTCAAGATGATGCTTTAAAACGTCTAAAAGCTATTAAAGAATTTACTGAACTAGGCAGTGGTTATAAAATTGCAATGCGTGATTTATCAATTCGTGGTTCAGGAGATATCTTGGGTGGTAGACAAGCTGGCTTTATTGATGATATTGGTTTTGAAATGTATATGAAGATCTTACAAGATGCGATTAATGTAAGAATGCATAAAGAAGAAAAACCAGAAGAAAATATCAAAAACTTAAATGTTAATGTTGATGGTTATATTCCAAATGATTATGTTGAAAGTGATTATGAAAAATTAGAACTCTATCAACGTTTAGATGAAGCAAAAACAATGAGTGAGCTTAATAGTTTAAAAGCGGAATTTGATGATTATTATGGAAACTTACCAGAAGCTATCCAAGCTTTAATTGAAAAAAGAAAACTTGAAATTCTTTCTCATTATTCAATTATTGAAGATATTAAAGACCATGGTAAAAAACTAGAAATTATCTTTTCATCAAATGCTTTTGAAATAATTTCTGGTGATAAACTCTTTCTTCTTGCCAATCAACTCTTTACTAAACCAGCATTTAAATCACTTGATAATCAAGTGACAATTACGATTCAAAAGAATAATCAATGGTTGAATCATTTAAATGAATTTATTGAAACATTATCTAAAAAATAAAGGAAAGATACGTACGAAAAACGTACTTTTCTTTTTTTGTTTAAGATATTTTATCTAAAATAACAAGTGGTCAATAACGATAGAATCGTTTATAATAATAACGAAAGGGTGATGGAAATGAAGAAAATACCAATAGGAACAAAAAGCTTTTCAAGACTTGTAGAAGGAAATTATTATTTTGTAGATAAGACCTTGATGATCAAAGAGTTCTTAGATAGGGGGACAGATGTAACATTGATTACTCGTCCTAGAAGATTTGGAAAAACCATCAATATGTCAATGATGGCAGAATTCTTTGATATTACCAAAGACTCTAAAAAAATTTTTAATGGTACAAAAATCATGGAAACACCTTATGCGGCTGAAATCAATCAATATCCAACAATCTTTATCTCTTTTGCGGATGCCAAAAGAGATAAAGAAACAGTTGTTTCAACGATAAGAACACAAATACAAAATCAATGGGATAAATATGATTTTGTATTTGAAAATCTTAAGGGATTTAAGAAAACAAATTATGAAAGACTTTATGAAGTATTAGCTGATAATAACAAGAATAATCTTAAGGGAATAGATGATGCAATTTCATTCTTGATGGAAAGAATGGAAGATTATTATGGAAAAGAAGTTATGGTATTCATAGATGAATATGATACACCATTTGTAGAAGCACATACAGGAGGGTTCTATGATGAAGTAAGAGGAGGACTTGCAGGATTGCTTCATAATTCTCTTAAAACATCAACCAGCTTAAAATATGCAATGCTTACAGGAATTCAAAGAGTGGCTAAAGAAAATATCTTCAGTGATTTAAATAATTTAGATGTGTATACAGTAATTGATAATGATTATAGTGAATATTTTGGATTCAGTATAGAAGAAACCAAAGAACTGTTAGAATATTATGATTTAGAATTAGATGAAGAAGTCAAAGAAATGTATGATGGCTATAAAATGGGAGATAAAGAAATCTATAATCCATGGTCTATTTTAAATTATGCAAGAAGAAAAGTACTTGTTCCTTATTGGGTCAATACGAGTGCTAATACAATGCTTAAACAAGCTATAGAAAAAGCAGACTACGACTTTAAAAAACAATATGAAAAACTTATAAAGAATAACTATCTAGAAACAAGAGTTGTCCTTCAAACAAGCTTTTATGAAGTGGCAAATACACCTAACTTATGGGGGATGTTTGTAAGTGCTGGATATCTCACGGTTACAAAATCAATTGATGCTTTAAATGATCAATATCGTGTAGAAATACCTAATAAAGAAATAAGAAAAGAATTTATTAATTTGACAGAGTACTATTTAGCACTACAAACTGGTCAACTAAATGATGTTGTATATAATTTACTTCAAGAAGATAGAGATGAGTTTTTTGACAGCTATCAAAACATCTTGATGTTACCAAGCTATCATGATTTAAATGATGAAAACAGTTATCATATGATGATGTTAGGAATGTGTATCTGTTTATCAAATAACTATAAAGTTATTTCTAATAGAGAAGAGGGTAAAGGAAGATGTGACATCATCATTCAAGCCAAGGATGAAAAGAAAACATCGTTTGTTATTGAATTTAAGTATTTCAAAGAAGATAAAAAAGATTTTGAAAAAGCATTGGATAAATTATCAAATGAAGCTATTCAACAAATCAAAGATAGAAAATATGACTATAATTTAAAAGGAAAAGTGATTTATATAGGTTTAGCCCGTCATGGAAAAGATGTCATGATGAAATGGATTGAAAGATAATAAGCTATGGAAGTTCCATGGCTTTTTAATTATGAAAAAATACGCATTTTTGATGCGTATTATTTTACAGGTACATATTCTTTTTTTATAAATTCTTTTGTGTAACGATTGCTTGTCAATTCTTGAATTGTATCAAAGAAAGAAAGATCATCAATATAAAGACGATAAGTTACTTGGTCACTATATTCTTTATTAATACAATCAATCGCATTCACTTTAAGCAAATGTTCAAATTTCTTGGTAAAGCTATAATCAAGAGAAACATCGTAAACATCAATTAAATGTTTTTCAACAATATTCGCTTCTTTTAAAGCTTCAGCAACAGCTTGGCTATAGGCACGGGTCAATCCCCCTGCACCAAGTTTAATTCCACCAAAATATCTTGTTACGATGGCAATGATATTGGAAAGCTCTTGTTTTTTCAAAACATTAAGCATAGGAAGTCCTGCAGTTCCTGAGGGTTCCCCATCATCATTGGCTCTTTCTTTGGTTCCTACAAGGTAGGCGATACAATTATGAGTGGCATCTTTATACTTTTCTTTATAAAAACCAATGGTTTCATTGATTTTATTTTCATCATTTAAAGGGATGAGCGTACAAATAAATTCAGATTTTTTTATGACAAGTGTATGCTCTGTTATTTCTTTAATCGATTTCATTTTTTCACCTTCTTGGCTTTTATCATAACATAAAACTTTAAAAATAAGCTATAATTTGTTATATTATATGAGGAAGAGGTGGAGAGTATGGAAAAAATTGCTATATTAGCGGATAGTGGATGTCAAATCCCAGTGGGTTCAAAAGAAGATCAAGGAATATTTATTGTGCCACTTACAATCACTATGGATGAAAAAAGTTATTTGGATGATTTAGAAATTCATAGCGAAGATGTTTTTAAACGTATGGAAAAAGACGGTATTATGGTGATGACTTCTCAACCATCAACAGGTTCACTGCAAGAAGCAGTTCAAAAAATTAAAGAACAAGGGTACAGTCATATTATTGGTTTACCAATTGCGACAGGTCTATCTTCTACAATGAATGGGATGAAGTTGGCTTGTGATATGTTAGAAATGCCTGTAACTTTAGTAGATACAAAAGGTACTGCAAGTAATCAAAAATATCTTGTAGAAGTTGCCGCAAAACTTGCTGGTGAAGGAAAATCACCAGAAGAGATTAAAGAAATTTTAGAAAAACTTGTGGAAGATTCTGCAACGATTATCATGGTTCCTAACTTAGAACATTTAAAAAAGGGTGGTCGTATTACTCCGGCTGTTGCCACTCTTGCGGGGCTTTTAAAAATTGTACCTATCATGAAATTAAATTATGATTTAGGTGGTAAAATTGATACTTTTGGTAAAGTAAGAACAGCAAAGAAGGCAAACTTAAAGATTATTGATCATATGGTCAATGATTGTAAAGTCAATAATAAAGATTTTGTTTTTGCTATTGAACATGTTTTATGTGAAGATCTTGCTTTAGAAATGAAACAAAAATTGATTGAACAAATTGGTGAATGTGAAATACTTGTAAGAGAATTACCTGCAGTGGTTGGTGCACATATGGGTATTGGTGGTATTGGTTATCAATATATTAAAAAATACGAAGGATAATAGGTGAAAGACATGACAAAAAGAGTCGATACGGTTGAAACGGTAGTAGATGTTTTTAATATTGCCATGGATATTCAAGAATTGTATTTAAAACAAGGACCTTTTAAACAGCTTTCAATGTCTGAAATGCATGTTTTAGAAGCGGTTGATAAAGAAACAAGTCCGTCGATGTCAGCAGTTGCTAATCATTTAAATATAACTCTTGGGACATTAACAACAGCAGTTAAAAAGATTATTGAAAAAGGTTTTTTAATTAAAGAAAAATCAGCTCAAGATCATCGTATTTATTATTTAAGATTGACTGATCAAGGACGTGAAGCTTTAAAAGTTCATGAACAATTTCATCAAGAATTGGATTCAATATACACACATCATATTCCTAAAGAAAGAGTAGAATGGGTTTTTTCTACCTTAAATGAAATCTATAAAGATTTGGTTATTTATCGAAATGAATTACTTAAAAGAAAAAATCAAAAATAAGTCAACAATGTTGGCTTTTTTTCATATTCATTTAAAAATATCATACGTTTAAATAGGTGATATTATGATTTGTCTTCAAAAAAAGAGAATTCTTATTAAACATTATCAATTCATTATTACTTTAGAACCTACTTTATTTGAATGTAAAATCGATCAACAAATAATCTCTATTAAAGGAAAAAACATTGAAATTCATTACTATAGTCAAGATGAAGTGATGCTTTATGGTGAGTTTGAAAGTATCAACATTTTATGAATTTAGGCTACGATTATATCCTTCTAGAAACTGATAACATTCTAACTTTTTTAAAAACAATAAAAAAATATCAACTCACCCTTTTTCAACTTAAACAAATCGATTCCACCCATTACAGCTTTTATGTTCCTATCTATCAAAGACATCTTACCTATAAACTGCATCTTCCAATACAAAAAAGTATCGGTATCTTTCATTATCTATTATGTATTTTTCATTTTCCCCAAATCCTTTTTACTATAAGTTTTGCTTGTACACTCTTTTTTTTACCACAATATCTTTATCATATTGAAGTCAAAGGAACCTTGCCCACATTAAACCAACAACTAAATCAAGAACTCAGTCATGTGATATCTTTTCTTCATCCAAAACTTTCCTATAAACAAATCAACCAACTCTATGATACTTTTAAACAAAAACATAAAAACCAACTTGATTATTTAAATATCTATCAAAAGGGTAGTATTTTACATGTTGAATACACTCCAGCCAGTCATAATCAAGAAACAGTTTTAAAGTATCAAGATTATATTGCTAAAAAAGATGGAGTTATTTCTAAAATTGATGTCCAACAAGGCAATGTCCTTGTTAAAATCAATCAATATGTCAAAAAAGGGGATATTCTTATTTCTCATCAAATAGAAGATACCAGCAAAAAAATCAAAATTATCCCTACACTTGGAAGCATTGAAGCTTATACGTATCAAACTCTAGAAGTTTCTATTCCCAAAAAACAAAAAGAGAATTTTGCTTATCTTTTATTTGAAATAAGAAGTCAATTACCAAAAGATGTAAAAATTGACAAAGAAAAAGTCTTATCTTATGGTATAATAGATGAGAAATATGTTTTAAAAATGCAATATGTCTTTATTGAAAATATTGCGATTAGGGAGGAAACATGAAAGAAGTCGTTAAATTAGAAGCCTATAATATTGAACAACTTGTTAATTTGTCAGGAGTAAAAGATGAAAATCTAGAAGTTTTAGAAGATCATTTTCAAGTAGAAATCTCTTTAAGAGGGGATGAAATGACACTTGTTGGAGAAAAAGAAAATCTTGAAAAAACGAAAAAAGTTATTTTTTCTTTATTAAAACTGATTGTTTCAGGGGTCTCTATTTCTAGACGTGATGTGGTCTATGCTCAAAAATTGGTAGAAAAAGATAAATTAGATCAACTCTCAGAACTTTATCATATAAAAATTGCGAGAACCTATAATGGAAAACTTATTTATCCAAAAACACTAGGACAAAAAAGTTATTACTATGCTCTAAAAAATAATGATGTCGTTTTTGGTATTGGACCTGCGGGAACTGGAAAAACGTATTTAGCGGTTGTTTTTGCGGTAGCTGCTTTAAAAAATAATGAAGTAAAAAAAATCATTCTTACGCGACCAGCTGTAGAAGCAGGTGAAAGTCTTGGCTTTTTGCCAGGAGATTTAAAAGAAAAAGTCGATCCTTATTTACGTCCACTTTACGATGCTTTACACGATATGTTAGGGGTTGAACAAACGGAGAAATTGATTGAAAAAGGTGTGATTGAAATTGCGCCACTTGCCTATATGCGAGGACGTACACTAGAAGATGCTTATGTTATTTTAGATGAAGCACAAAATACAACTGATAATCAAATGAAAATGTTTTTAACACGTTTAGGGTTCCGTTCAAAGATGATTGTGACAGGAGATATTTCACAAATTGATTTACCAAGAAATACAACATCAGGTCTTGTACGTGCTTTAGATATTTTAGAAGGGGTCAAAGGTATTTCTTTTATTCATTTATCAGCGATGGACGTAGTAAGACACCCAGTTGTACAAAGAATAATTGAAAGATATGATGGGAATAATGAATAAAATACTTTTAATTGAAGATGATCAATCAATCAATAAAATTCTAGCCTATGAACTTTCTAAAAAAGGCTATCAAGTTGATAGCCTTTTTGATGGAAAAGAGGCTGTTCAAACAATTCTAAAAAATGACTATGATTTAGTTCTTGTAGATTGGATGCTTCCTTATCAAAATGGTGTTTCCATTATTAAAGAAGTAAGAAGTAATGATTATGTCAAACCACTGATTCTTTTAACAGCTCGTAGTGAACAAGAAGATATTATTAAAGGATTAGAAGCAGGTGCAGATGATTATCTAACAAAACCTTTTCAATCTGCAGTTTTAATTGCCCGCATCGAAGCTCATTTAAGAAGACATCATAAACATTTCTTAGATGAAATTAAATTTGGTGATGTTTTAATGAATACAACGAATCGTGAAGTAATGATTCAAGATCAAAAGATTGTTTTAACAAAAGTAGAATATGATCTTTTAAAAATGTTTTTAGAACATCCTCGTGAAGCTGTTTCAAGAGAAACTTTGCTTCAATCTATTTGGGGGTTTCAATATGACGGGGATACCCGCATTGTTGATGTTCATGTTTTTAAACTTAAAGGAAAACTTAAAGAAAGCCAAGTGTCTTTTAAATCGATAAGAGGAGTTGGATATAAGTTGGTGAAAAAAGATGACGAATAATTCTATTAAAGTTTTAGTTTTAGGACTTATTGCCTTGTTACTTACCTATTTTAACAAAGCTTATAGTATTTTAATTATGCTGGTCCTTATTTTGATTTATGTAGTGAATGCCTATCAACTAGAAAAACATTATCAACGCATGGGACGTTTTATGCAAAGAGAAAGAGATAATGAATTAAAAGAAGTTGAAATAGAAAATAAATATCATGAAAAAATCTTAAGTCAGTTGATTCGTTCGATGAATCTTCCAATGCTTTTTGTTGATAAAGAAGGAAAGATTGCTTTTACTAATCAAAGCTTTCGTAAAGGATTTGAAATTCCTCATTTAAAAGGACGTTATTATAAAGATATTTTTGTAGGAGAAATGTTAGATTTGGTAGAACAGTGTTATGTTTTTGAAAGACCTCTTTCAACTGTGGTAAAAATTCAATCGAGATATTATCAAGTAGAATCTTCACCAGTCTTTTCAGATCATGAAAAATTGATTTTTGATGGAACGATTGTTTTATTTACCGATGTTTCTAAAATGAAAGAAATTGAAGATATGCAAAAACAATTCCTTTCTGATGTCTCTCATGAACTTAAAACACCCATGTCTGCCATTATTGGCAGTGTAGAAATTCTAAAAAGAGATGGGATGGAATCACCAGAGATATTTAACGAATTTATGGATATACTTTTAAAAGAAAGTTATCGTATGCAAAATATCATTAATGATATTTTAGAACTTTCTCGTTTAGATCAAACAAAAGTTTCATTAGATTATCAAGAATTAGATGTTAAAGCGGTTGTTAAAGAAAGTATGGATTTATTTGAACCCCTTGCAAAAGAAAAACATCTTTCATTGATTTATCATAATCAAATAAAAGAACCACTTATTTTAGATTATTCAACAATAAAAATGATTTTAAGTAATTTTATTTCAAATGCGATCAAATACTCAAATGAAGGGATTATTACGATTAAAACAAAAAAAGCAGACGATACGTTTATATTAAGTGTTCAAGATGAAGGAATTGGTATTCCTAAAAATAAATTAAATTATATTTATGATCGGTTCTATCAAGTAGATAAATCAAGAAGTTCTAAAATTTCTACAGGATTAGGTTTAAGTATTGTCAAAAAAATCGTAGAATTAAATCAAGGAACGATTGATGTAGAAAGTAGCGCGGGCATTGGTTCAACATTTACTGTCAAACTTCCAATCAATCCCAAAGTTTCCCACAATGACGATATAATTTAGACATAATTGTTTTTTATGATGGTAACATCAAAGGAGGAAAATAATATGAATGAAGATAATAACAATAATTTTATATTAGTTGATGAAGATAAACCAAAAGAAAAGAAGTGGAAGAAAATCATAAAGATTTTACTCGTTGTTGCCATCGTATGTTCCTTTGCAATGAATGGTTATGTATTCTATAACATCATCACTTCTTCAGATGATACAACAGCATCTGTATCAAATAAAGGAACAGTTAAAAAAGTAAACTATGATGTAAAGACCGATACAACAAGCGTGGTCGATAAAGTCAGCGATAGCGTTGTTGGGGTTGTTGTTTATCAAAATACTTCCAATAATATTTTTGGCTTCAACGGTAGTAGTTCATCAAGTGAAAGCCAATCAGGAAGTGGTAGTGGAGTCGTTTATGATCAAACTGGTAAATATACTTACATTATAACTAACCACCATGTTATTGATGGTGCCAATAAAGTACAGGTTGTATTTTCAAATGGTGAATACGTTGATGCTGAAGTTGTTGGTAGTGATGAATACAGTGATGTCGCTATTTTAAGATGTCAACCAAGCTTTGATGTTAGTGTCATTGATTTAGGAGATTCTGATTTATTAGATAAAGGAGAAACGGTTTTAGCGATTGGGTCACCTTTAGGTATTCAATATTCAGGAACAGTCACTCAAGGAATTGTTTCAGCAACAGACCGTACCGTTTCTGTTGATTTAAATGATGATAATGTAGATGATTGGGATATGAATGTTATCCAAACAGATGCTGCCATCAACCCTGGTAACAGCGGGGGTGCTCTTGTTAATATGAAGGGTGAACTTGTTGGTATTACGAATATGAAATTCTCAGATGAAAGTGTTGAAGGTATGGGATTTGCGATTCCAATTAATGATGTTATTACAGTCGCAGAACAAATTCGTTCAAATGGTAAAGTATCCCATCCAGTTATTGGTATTTCAGGTGTTTCATTAAATGATTATTCATCTTATGAACTTCAAAGATATGGTGTTAAAGTTTCAGTTGATGAAGGAATTTATGTTGTTAAAGTAACAAGTGATGGAGCAGCGAATAAAGCAGGTATTCAACAAGGTGATGTCATTGTTAAATTAGATGGTAAAGATATTACAACATATAAATCATTCTTAACAGCGCTTTATTCACATAAAGCAGGAGATAAAGTAAAAGTTGTAGTTAATCGTAGTGGTAATGAAAAAACAATTACAGTCACACTTCAAGAAAAATAGATATTGCTTAACGCAATATCTTTTTTTATAATAACTGTAGAATGTTTGAAAGAGGAATTGTATGAAAATAGGTATTTTTGATTCAGGAATAGGTGGTTTATCTGTTTTATATGAAGCAATGCATTTATTGCCTCATGAACAATTTATTTATTATGCAGATGAAAAACATGTTCCTTATGGGGAAAAAACAAAAGAAGAAATTATAGGTTATGTAGATGAAATCATTCAATTTATGATTGAACGTGATTGTAAAGCAATCGTTATTGCTTGTAATACCGCTACCAGTGCCGCTGTTTCAATCATGAGGAAGAAATATCATATTCCAATTATTGGAATGGAACCAGCGGTTAAAAAAGCAGTTGATCTTTATGGAAAGCAAAAAGTTTTAGTTTGTGCAACACCAATTACCGTTAAAGGAAAAAAGATGTTAGATCTTGTAGAAAGAGTAGATAAAGATCATTTAGTTGATTTAGTGGCTTTACCAAAGCTTGTTCGCTTTGCAGAAAGACTAGAATTTGAAAGTGAAGATGTTTTAGCTTATTTAAAAGAAGTTCTTTCATGTTTTGATTTTGAAGAATACGGTTCACTTGTTTTAGGGTGCACACATTTTAATTATTTTAAAGATAGTTTCCACAAATTACTTCCTCAGGTTCATTTATTAGATGGTAATCTTGGAACAATCAATTATTTAATAAAAAATATCGAATTAGAAGATTTAGAAAGTTCAGTAGAATACTATTATTCAGGACAAAGAGTTCTTGGTAAAGAACTCCAACGTATTGAATGTTATTTAAAACGTTTAGAAAAAATGAAGGATATAGGTAAATAATATGGTAAAAGCAATTTTTTTTGATATTGATGGAACACTTGTAAGTTTTAAAAATCATCAAATTTCCCAATCAACCTTTGATGCTTTATATAAATTAAAAGAAAAAGGCATTAAACTTTTTATTGCGACAGGAAGAGGAAAAGATGGCTTAGATGTGTTAAATGATTTTCCTTTTGATGGTTACATTACTTTAAATGGGCAATATTGTTATACAAATGATCAAATCATTTATTCAAATACCATTAAAAAAGAAGATCTACAAGCTCTGCTTGATTATTTAGAAGACCATCAAGTTCCTTGTGGTTTTACCGAAGAAAACACAAAATATTTCAATTACCGCGATAAGCGTGTAGATGCCATTCATGCCATTACTCATAATGATGATCATCCTGCAGGAGATTGTAGTCATGTCATTGATAAATCCATTTATCAAATCATGTGTTTTGTTGATGAAAAAGAAGAAAAAGAAATATTAAGTCATATGCCTCATTGTATTTCAGCAAGATGGCATCCGACTTTTTGTGATATTTCACCAATAGGTGGGACAAAACAATTAGGAATCGATCAATTCTTAGAATATTATGGTCTTGATTTAAAAGATACGATGGCTTTTGGTGATGGGGGAAACGACAAACAAATGTTACAACATGTTTCTCTTGCTATAGCTATGGGTAATGCCGGTGATGAGTTAAAAAGCATTGCTGATTTTGTGACGAAAGATGTTGATGATGACGGTGTTGCTTATGCTTTAAAACATTATGGATTGATAGACCTTTAAAAAAGATAGAAATAGTTATATAATAGAAGTGCAATAAAATAATACTTCAGGGCAGAGTGAAATTCTCTACTGGCGGTAAACTCCGCGAACCAATAATGGCCGAACTGGTGAAATTCCAGTAGCAACAGTTAAAGTCTGGATGAAAGAAGTGTTTTTTGTATTACTTTTTATATACAAAAACGTACCTAGAAGATTATTTTAGGTGCGTTTTCTTTGTTTAAAGGAGGTATATAAAAATGAGTACAAAGAAAATAACAACAGTAGGGATGCTTTGTGCCATGGCAATGATTGTCAATGTTTTGATTTCATTTCCCATTGTTCCAGCAGTATCTTTTTTAAGATATGATCCCAAAGATATTTTAATTGTTATTGGGGGATTTATTTATGGTCCCATGACATCTTTTTTAATGAGTTTTATTTGTTCGGTTTTTGAAATTATGTTAAAGGGAGGTAATATCTTAGATGTCTTAATGAACATGGTTTCAACCTGTTCATTTGCTTGCATGGCAGCTTTTATGTATAAAAAAATCCATAATCAAAAAGGAGCAGTTTTAGGACTTGTCTTAGGCGTTATCTGTACAACGATTTCTATGCTTATTTGGAATTATATTATTACACCGATTTATTATGGGATGTCAAGAAGCGCTATTGTACCTATGTTGCTTCCAGGAATCTTACCTTTTAATTTAATTAAAGCAACGATGAATGCCGCCATTGTCTTTTTCTTATATAAACCAGTGGTTCAAATATTAAGAAGAACACATTTAGTGGAAACAACAGATCGACAAGGAAGTGTCTATAAAGGATATATCTTTGTCGTAGGTATTATTTTAGTAACAATGATTTTATTTATTTTAGGATATCAAGGAATTATATAGGAGGAAATAGGATGGAATTTTTAGAAGCTAAAGAAATCATGAAACAAAAAATGGGAGATTGGAAAATTATGGCACTTGCGAGTTGCGAGGATAATTATCCTATGGTTCGAAATGTAAGTTGTCTTTTTTATGATGATAAAATCTATTTTAAAACAGATAAAAATTTTAGAAAGACACAACAATTATTTAAAAATAATCGTGTTGCAATGTGTTTTAATGGAACACAAGTTGAAGGGACAGCTGTCAATAAAGGGCTTGTGGTAGATGAACCAGGAAGAGTTTTTGAAAAGAAATATAAAGAATATTTATGGCAAAGCTATAATGCTTATTCGCATGTAGAGAGTGAAATTCTTATTGAAGTAACACCAGAGTTTGTTGAAATTTGGGATGAGGATGAAAATCGTCATGCTTTTCAATTGTTTATTGATTTTAAAAAGAAAACAGTTGAATATAAACCTTATGACTAAAGAAATCATATGATTTGATTTCTTTTGTGGAAGTGTTAAAATAATAAACGAAAAGAAAGTCTTCAGGGCAGGGTGAAATTCCCGACCGGCGGTGATAGTCCGCGAGCGCAAGCTGAAAAGGTGTAATTCCTTTACCGATAGTAGAGTCTAGATGGAAGAAAGACATTTTTTTAAATAATGTTTTTAGTCATGAAGATTAGTATTTTCATGATATTTTTTATTTTAAAGGAGAATTATTATGAAAAGTACTAAGACACAAAAAATGGTTTTAGCGGCTATGCTGGCAGCACTTGGGATGATTTTGAATTTGATTGAGATTCCTTATCCCTTTGCACCTTGGCTGAATTTAGATTTATCAGAAATTGTCGTATTGGTGGCTATTTCAACTTTAGGATTTGTTCCAGCTTTATTTGTTTGTATTTGTAAGTTTTTTGTTTCAATTTTATTTAAAGGACCAGTTGGACCAATTGCGATTGGACAAATTGCGGCACTTATTGCCTCACTTTCAATTTGTGTAACGTATTCATTACTTGCACGTAAATTTGATCCAGAAAAAAGTAGAAAGAATTATTTGTTGGATATGGTCTTAACGATGCTGATATTTGCTTTTATTATGTTTGTTATTAATTATTTCTTTGTAACACCAACGTATTTAATGCAAAAGCCAACATGGTATACAAATCTACCATTTGCTGTTGATATCCAAGCTTTTAATCAACAATATGGTTCCAATATTTCAATACCAAGTTTTTTATCATTTATGTCCCCTTATGGACAAGCGATCTTTATTATCTATTTTCCTTTTAATTTCATTAAAGGAATCATTACAGGAGTCGTTTATTATCTTGTAAGACCGGTAGAAAAAAGATTTAAAAGTAAATATCTACAAGAAGCCTAAAAAGGGCTTCTTTTTTTATAATCATTATTATGTTATAATGGCATGGGACGGTGGGAAAATGACGTATTCAAGAGTAAAAAAATATCAAGAGTTAAGAGATGGTTTAAAAGATGAAGTAGCTATTTCAAAAGAAAATAGACAAGAAAAACCACAAGTAGAGGAAGAAGATGATTTTTTATCTTTTATGAAAAAAGATAAAAAAGATGAAAAAGAAGTAAATTTAGAAGATACTTTAACAGAAGCAAAGACTTTTGAACAAATGCGTGAAGAAAGTTCAAAGGAACTCGATAGAGCTTTAAAAAGTGCTAAAGAAAGTGTTGGAAAACAAGATGAGTACAACACACGTATGGATATCTTAAATAAAATAAGAGAACCTGAAAAAAGAACGATTAAAATTGATTCAGTAGAAGACTTTGCCACAGAAGAATTTTCAAGAGGTATGTTTATTAATCAAGAAAAAGAAGAAATTGATGAAGAAAAGCCAAAAGAAAAGATGTCTTTAATGGAAAAACTTGCTTCAATGTCACCTGAAGAAGATGCTAAAAAAGCAGAAGCTGTTTTAAATCAAGAAGCAGTGGAAGAAGAAATCATTGAAGAAGAACCTGTTGAAGAAAAAGTTGTTGAAGAAAAAGTTGTTGAAGAAGAAGTTGTTGAAGAAGAATCTGACGAAGAACAAATCGTTGAAGAACAAGAAGATGAAGAAGTTGATGAACCAAAGGAAAGTAAAGTCGTTAAAGTAATGAATGTTATTATTGTTTTATTAGTTGTTATTTTTATTGCTTTACTTGGAATGATTGTTTATCAAAGTTTCTTTTAAACTAAGGTAAGCCTTAGTTTTTTTAAAGGGAGAGAAATGTATGAAAAAAAATATATCAGTTGCTATTGATGGACCAAGTGCTGCTGGAAAAAGCACAATTGCAAAAATGGTTGCGAAAAAAGAAAATTTCATTTATATTGATACGGGTGCTATGTATCGTTGCGTGGCTTACTATTGTTTAACTCAAAAAATTGATTTAAATGATGAAAAAGCGGTTGAACAAGCAATCGAACATATTCAAATACGTCTAACACCAGATAATAAAGTTTATTTAAATGATGAAGATGTAAGTAATCAAATTAGACAAGACCAAGTTTCACTTGGGGCAAGTTGTGTTTCTAAATATCAAGCGGTACGTAGCTTTTTAGTAGATGAACAAAGAAAAATGGCTAAAGCGGGAAATGTCATTCTTGATGGACGTGATATTGGAACGGTTGTTTTACCAAATGCAGATTTAAAAATCTATCAAATTGCGAGTGTGGAAACACGTGCAAAAAGACGTTATTTAGAAAATTTAGAAAGAGGTCTTGATGCTGATTTAGAAACAATCAAAAAAGAAATTGAAGAAAGAGATTATCAAGATACACATCGTGAGATCTCACCACTTAAAAAAGCAGAGGATGCCATCGAATTAGATACATCGTCTCTTACTTTAGAAGAAGTTGTTGAACAAGTTTTAACTTTAATACAAAAAGCAAAGGAGGAATAATATGGCAGGTGTTGTTGCTATTGTTGGTCGTGCCAATGTTGGTAAATCAACAATTTTTAACCGAATTGTTGGAGAAAGAATTTCTATTGTCGAAGATGTTGCTGGGGTAACACGTGATCGTATTTACGCCAAAGCAGCATGGCTTACGAAAGAGTTTAATATTATTGATACAGGTGGTATTGAATTAGAAAATGCCTCTTTTACAACACAAATTAAGATGCAAGCAGAAATTGCCATTGAAGAAGCAGATATCATTATCTTTGTTGTTAATGGTCGAGAAGGTATTACTAAAGAAGATGAATACGTTGCACGTATCTTACAAAAATCAAGAAAACCTATTATTTTAGCGGTTAATAAAATTGATGACAATCAATTTAAAGATTATATTTATGAATTCTATGCCTTAGGTGTAGGAGATCCTATTCCAGTATCTGGTTCTCATGGGATTGGAATTGGGGATTTATTAGATGAAGTTATTTCTCAACTTGATTTACAAGAAGAAGAAACAGATGATGATGAAATTAGTTTTTCAATTATTGGTCGACCAAATGTTGGAAAATCATCTCTTACTAATGCAATTTTAGGAGAAGAACGTGTTATTGTTTCAAATATAGAAGGAACAACACGTGATGCTATCGATACACCATTTGTTAAAGATGGACAAAAATATCGTGTAGTTGATACTGCAGGAATGAGAAAAAAAGGAAAAATCTATGAAAATATTGAAAAATATTCAATTTTAAGAGCTTTAACATCCATTGAAAAAAGTGATGTCATTCTTGTTGTTATTGACGGTGAAACAGGAATTAGAGAACAAGATAAACATGTTGCCGGTTATGCTCATGAAGCAGGTAAAGGGGTTATCATTGTTTATAATAAATGGGATCTTGTTGATAAAGATGAAAAAACAATGCAAAAGAAAGAAAAAGAAATTCATGAACAATTTAAATATCTTGATTATGCACGTATTGTTTTTACATCCGCAAAAACAGGACAAAGAGTGAATCAAATTTTTCCATTGATTCAAGAATCTTATGAAAACTCACGTAAACGTGTACAAACAAGTGTATTAAATGATGTTTTAGTGGATGCTCAATTAATGAATCCAACTACAACATTTAATGGAGGAAGATTAAAAATCTTTTATGCCAACCAAGTGGCGATTTGTCCACCAACATTTGTCTTATTCGCAAATGATCCTCAATACTTACACTTCAGTTATAAACGTTATTTAGAAAACCGTTTAAGAGAAGCGTTTGGTTTTGAAGGAACACCAATTCATATTATTTGTAGAAAAAGAGATTAATCTCTTTTTTTAACGTTTTCAATTATCTTTCATAATATACAGTGGTGATATTATGAAAGATAAAGATTTACTTGTAGAGCGCGTTTCTAAAAAGACAAATGTTAAAAAGGAAGATATTTTTAAACTTGCAAATGATCTGCAAAAGAAAGATTTAAATAATGAAGAAGATATGCGTTCGTTTATTCAAACAGTTGCTAAAGTGACAAATCAAACATTAGATCAAAGAAAAATAGATAAATTAGTAAAGATTATGAAAAATAAAGATGTCTTAAATGATGTAGAAAAAATGATTTAATTGTTGATTTAGATTTGGATTTTGTTATAATGTTAAAGAACTTCACAAAAGAGCGAAAATTGTGATTTTAAGCCTTTTTTAGATTGACTTATGTTGTGAGTTTCTATATAATAGGTTTTGCGGTTATGGAAAGGTGATTAATATGAAGTATAGCTTACAGTGGATTATTAAACACAAAGGAACATTTGATTTTGAAGAAGAAATAACTTTTCCTAGTGAAATGTTTGAAAAGTATGCCCATATTAATGGTCTTAAAGATGTCATCGTTTCAGGTACCGGGAATCTTGATACAAGAGATAAACGATTATATGTTGATTTAAATATTAAAGGAACAATGATTCTTCCATGTGCGTTAACGTTGGAAGATGTTGATTATCCATTTGATATCGATTCGACGGAAGTATTTTCTTTTGAAAAACCTGATCCGCTTGAAGACGTTCATGAAGCAAAAAAAGATGTGGTTGATTTTACACCAGTTGTATTTTCAAACATTATGTTAGAAGTGCCAATGAGGGTCGTAAAAGATGACGCTAACATCAAGGAATCAGGTAAAGGTTGGAAAATACTCGACGGTCAAGAAGATCGAGATGAGGAATACATTGATCCAAGGTTAGCAAAATTGAAAGATTATTTTAAACAATAGGAGGATATAAAGATGGCAGTACCATTTAGAAGAGTTTCTAGTACAAGAAGAAATAAAAGAAGAACACATGATAAATTATCTGCACCAACTTTAGTTGTATGTCCAGAATGTGGAGAATACAAAATGTCTCATAGAGTTTGTAAACATTGTGGAACTTACAAAGGTAAAAAAGTTTTATAAGAAGATCACCGTTTAGGTGATTTTTTTGTTTTTAGAGGACGAAGGTCCTCTTTTTTTTATGCCTTTATCCACATTTTGTGAACATTTCCCATGATTTATTCACATTCGTTTATTGAATAATAGATATAAAGAGTATATAATGGTGGTATAAAGTGGTAAAAAAGGATATAAAAGTGTTAAAAAGTGGGTGAAAAATATGTTCATGGGTGAGTTTAGGCACTCTATTGATGCCAAAGGACGTCTTACAATTCCATCAAAGATTAGAAATCAATGTCAAGGCTCTATTTTTGTTGCTCGTGGATTCGATGGATGCCTTGCTTTTTATACCAAAGAAGAATGGGAACCTTTTTGCCAAAAGCTTTTAGCACTTCCTTCAAACAAAAAAGAAGTGCGTAAAGCCATTCGTTTTACCATTTCTAGTGCCAGTGAGTGTGAATTTGATAAGTTAGGAAGAATTAATATACCCACAAACCTACGTACACTTGCTGGACTTGAAAAAGAATGTGTCATTATTGGTGCTGGAAATCATGGTGAAATCTGGTCACAAGAAAAATGGGATCAATATTATAACGATAATCAAGATGGTTATGATGATATTTTAGAATCATTAGATGACTTTAGTTTATAGGAGGAAAAGTATGTTCAACCATGTGACAGTTTTATTAAATGAAGCAGTAGAAGGTTTGAATGTGAAATCCGATGGTATTTATGTCGATTGTACACTTGGTGGAGCAGGACACTCAAGCTTGATTTTAAAACAACTGACAACTGGACATTTGTATTGTTTTGATCAAGATGAAAATGCGATTCAAGCAGCAAGACAAAGATTAGAAACTATTGGAAATCAATTTACCATTATTCAATCAAATTTTAAAAATATTAAAGCAGAACTTAATCAACGTGGTGTGGAACATGTTGATGGGATTCTTTTTGACTTAGGGGTTTCTTCACCACAATTTGATAATGCAGAGCGTGGCTTTAGTTATAACTATGATGCCAGATTAGATATGCGTATGGATCAATCATCTTCTTTAGATGCCCATGAAATTGTCAATCATTATAGTTACGAACAACTTGTAGAAATATTATATAAGTATGCCGATGAAAAATTTGCGAAACAAATTGCTAGAAGAATTGAAAAAGAACGTGAAATTCAACCGATTGATACAACTTTCCAATTGGTAGAAATCGTTAAAAGTGCGATTCCTGCCTATGCTAGAAGAAAAGGTGGACATCCCGCTAAAAGAACTTTTCAAGCATTAAGAATTGCCGTCAATGATGAATTAAATGTCTTTGACATAGCTTTAAAAGATGCTTTAGATTTATTAAATATAAATGGGCGTATTGCTGTTATTACCTTCCATAGTTTGGAAGATAAAATATGTAAATATACTTTTAATGAGGTTTCTAAATTAAAGGATGTACCTAAAGGATTACCTGTTATTCCTGAAGGAATGCAACCAAAATTTAAACTCATCAATAAAAAACCAATTATCGCAACAGAAGAAGAATTAAATGAGAACCATCGTTCTCATTCCGCTAAATTAAGAGTAATAGAGAGGGTCAGAGTATGAAAAAAAGAAGAAAAACAGGTTTTGAATCATTTGCACAAACATTTTTAATTATTACAACAGTTATTTTTGTCTTTGGAATTATTATGGTTAAGTCTGTTGAATTTTCTTATAACCGCACAATTCAAAAGTTACAAAATGAAATCAATACAGTTGAATCAGATATTGATAGCTTACAAATGCAAAAACAAGAACTTGTTTCATTTAATAGAGTTGCCGAAGTAACTACATCTAAAGGATATACTTATCAAAATGATGCAACTGCTTCAACAGCAGGAGTTCAAGAATAATGAAGAAATCAAAAAGCGCAAAGATAACAGCTGTTGTCTTTGCTATTATTATTTTTGCTCTTGTTATTAATATTGTATTTTTAGGTGCGACAGGAAAACATTTGATCAGTGGTGAAAATATTGCTGAATTTGCGAGAAATAGAAGTAAAAAAGAAGCTGTTGAATATGCTCAAAGAGGACAAATTTATACCAGTGATCAAGAAAAAGTGGCGGTCAATGTAAAAAAATATAAAATTATTCTCGTTTTATCTTCAAATCGTACAGGATATGGGGAAAAACTTGCTTATGTTAAAAATATTAGTAAAACAGCAAGTAAATTGGCTCCTATTTTAGGAATGGATGAAAACGAACTTACGACAAAACTTCAAAGTGCCAAAGATGCAGGAAGATACCAAGTAGAATTAGGAAGTCAAGGAAATAATCTCTCGGCTTCGATTAAAAAACAAATCGAAGATTTGAATTTATCAGGAATTGAATTCAGTGAATCAAATTCACGTTACTATCCATTAGGTGATTTTTGTAGTTATATTGTTGGTTATGCAAAAAGCTATGAAGACCAAAGTATTAAAAAGATGGTTGGTGAAATGGGACTTGAACTTTCTTATGATAAAACACTTAAAGGAAAAAATGGATACAAGGTATATCAAACAGATGCTAATGGCTATGCTTTAGTAGATGGAACGTTAAGAGAAAAAGACCCAACGAATGGACAAGATATTTATTTAACGATTGACAGTGGTTTACAAAGAGACCTCGATTATTTGATGTCAAATGCTTACAATGAAAGCGGAGCACAAGTGGTTACAGCGGGTGTTATGGAAATTAAAACAGGAAGAATACTAGCAATGTCAACTTATCCTTCATTTAATCCTAATGAAAGAAATATTTCGACATTCAATAATTACTTTTTAGAAGGAACGATTGAATGTGGTTCTGTTTTCAAACCTTTTATTTATGCAGATTCGATTGAAGAAGGTAAATATGATCATAATGCTTACTATAATTCAGGAATGTATAATGTTTATTATGGAAATAAACTTGTTGCAACGATTAAAGACCATAATCATGGTCAAGGATGGGGTTCGATTACTTATGATCAAGGACTTTATCATTCAAGTAACGTGGCTATTTGTAATTTATTAGATAAAGGATATGTTACTAAAGAAGTGTTAACTGAAAAACTCAATGATTTAGGTTTCTTCCAAGGAGATACCATGGATGGACTTGCATGTTCTTCTTCTATTAATGCGTATACGCGTAGTAGTGCAGGAAAGCTGGAATACCTTACTACTGGATTTGGACAAGGGTCTACAGTAACCCCTTATCAACTATTAAAAGCTTATAGTGTTTTTGGCAATGGGGGAAAAACTGTTCAACCTCATGTTGTTGAAAAAATCGTTGATCCTGATACCAATAAAGTAACGTACCAAGCAACAACACAATATTCTAAACAAATCTTTTCAGAAAATACGGTCAAAGAAGTAAGAGATTTGATGTTAGGTGTTATCGAAGATCAACAAGGAACAGGTAAAAATTATCGATTAGATAATGGTGTTCGTATGATTGGTAAAACGGGGACAGGGCAAGTTGTTGAAAACGGCGGATATAGTACTTCGGTCTATATGCACTCTTTTGTTGGATTTGCGCCTTATGAAGATCCTCAAGTTGTGATGTTTATTACCTTTAAATCAGGGGATTCTTATGCCCAATATATGCCCAATATTGTCAAACAAACAATGACAAGTGCTTTACAAGTAGTTAATCAATATAATGCGCCAGATGAAAAAACAGTTGATGAAAGTTATACTTTAGATTCCTATACAAATCAATCTGTCAATTATGTAAAATCAAAACTTGAATCAAAATCATTAAATGTACAAGTTATTGGTAATGGTGGTAGTGTCATTGAACAATATCCACTAGCAAGAAGTAAAGTGACAAGTGGGGATAAAATCTTTATTAAAACAGAAGGAACAGATATTACGCTTCCTGATTTAACGGGTTGGTCTAAAAAAGAGGTACAAACCTATGCTTCCTTGGCAGAAATTCAATTAGTAATTGAAGGAACAAGTGGGCATGTTACTTCACAAAGTATCGAAGCCAATCAAGTGATTCATAAAGGTGATAGTTTATCGATCACCTTATCCTAAGGGCATAAAATGCCCTTTTTTTTCATATTTTATAAGGGTGAGACTATGTTATTTGAACAAACGATTAAAAAAATAAAAATGGTTAAACTCTTTATTGTTCTGTTAAGTCTAGCTCTTATTTTTAAAGTAGGATATATACAAATCATCGATCGTAAAACGATTTATGATAAAGCCTTAGAATCTTGGCAAAGATCATTTCCTGTACAAGCTAATCGTGGGAAAATCTATGATTGTAGTGGAAATATACTTGCAACAGACTTAACGACAGCATCATTAGTTGTCGTACCTAGTCAAATTCAAGATAAAGCCACAACCGCGATTTCTTTATCTAAAATTCTTCAAGTAGATGCCAAGTCTTTAGAAGAAAAATTAAATAAAAAGGTATCGATTCAAAGAATATCTCCTGAGGGAAGACAATTAGATGATGAAAAAGCATTACGCATCCAACGTTTAAATTTATCAGGAGTCTATTTAATCAAAGATACCAAACGATATTATCCTTTAAATCAGTATTTGAGTCATTGTTTAGGTTTTGTTGGTATTGATAATCAAGGATTACTTGGATTAGAGTTAGAATATGATCACTATTTAAAAGGAAAAAATGGTTCGATTGATTATTATATGGATGCAAAAAGCCATAATTTAAAAATGTATCCAAGCCATTACAGTGCAAGTCTTTCAGGAATGAATTTAGCCCTTACAATCGATAAAAAAGTTCAGGATGTTGTTGAAAGAGAACTCAACAATGCATATGATACTTACCATCCTGATGGTATTTGGGCTTTGGCAATGAATCCTCAAAATGGAGAAATTCTAGGAATGTCTTGTAAACCTGATTTCAATCCTAATGATTATAAAAACGAAGATTCTTCCATTTATAATCAAAACATTCCTATTTGGAAAACCTATGAACCAGGTTCCACTTTTAAAATTATTACTTTTTCTAGTGCACTTAATGAAAATCTCTTTGATATGGATAAAGATACGTATTTTGATCAGGGGTATGAATATGTTTCAGGAGCTCGCATTAAATCATGGAAAAAAGGAGGACACGGTTTACAAACCTTTCGTGAAGTACTCCAAAATTCATCCAATCCCGGCTTTGTTGAAATTGGGCGTCGTCTTGGAAAAAAAAGAATTTATAATTATGTAAAAAATTTTGGTTTAACACAAAAAACAGGAATCGATTTACCAGGGGAATCCTGTGGAATCATGTTTGACTATAAAAATTTCCATGAACTTGAACAAGCAACGGTTGCCTTTGGACAAGGTATTTCTGTAACACCTCTACAACTCGTGACTGCAATTTCTGCTTGTGTCAATGGGGGTTATCTTTTACAACCTCATATTTTAAAAGAAGTGCGCAACAATAATAATGAAATTATTTATCAAGCAAAAAGAAAAGTAAAAAGACAAGTCATTAAAGAAGAAACAGCCAAGAAAGTAAGAGATGCTTTAGAAAGTGTTGTTACTGATGGTGGAGGAAGAAATGCTTATATTGATGGTTACCGAATTGGGGGAAAAACAGGAACAGCTCAAAAAGCTGTTAATGGAAGTTATGTTGGTGGAGGCTATATTCTTTCTTTTGTCGGCATTGCACCAATAGATGATCCACAAATTGTTTTATATATTGCGATGGACAATCCTAAAAACTGTATTCAATATGGGGGAACAACGGTAGCACCGATTGCAAGAAAAATGTTTTTAGATATTTTACCGGCTTTAAATGTGAAGAAAGTAAAATCACAAAGACAAAAAACATTTTCAGTGATGGATAAAAAGACTATTAAAGTTGAAAATTATATTGGTAAACAAAGAAAAGAAGTTCAAAACATTTCTTTGCGTTTTCAATTTGAAGGAAAAGGAAGTATTGTTATTGATCAACTTCCTCGAAAGGGCGAATATGTTGAAGAAGGAGATACGATTGTGATTATGTTAGGAGAAAAATAATTTATTATTTTTTAAATAAATTAAATACAAAGAGTTGACAGTGAAAATGAATTTGTATACAATAAGTTTACATTTGATATAAATACTGTGAAAAGAAAGAGTAGGCATTAACCTTTAGCGTAGAGATTTCCTGGTTGGTGAAAAGGAAAATAAATGTTTTTGTTGAATTCGTCTTGGAGTAGAGTGTTGAACAGTTTTTAAGTAGGCATCTCCGGTTACACCCGTTAACGTGGAAGAGTATGATTGTACTCAATGAGATTAATATAGTAATATATTAATGAACAAAGGTGGTATCACGAAGCGATAGCTCTCGTCCTTTAGGGATGAGAGTTTTTTTATTTATATCAAGGAATAAGAAAAAAGGGGAAAAGAAAAATGATTATTGTAATGAAATCAACAGCATCTAAAGAAGATGTAGAAAAAGTATCAGAATCAGTAGAAAAATTAGGATTAAGAGTGAATGTTGTAAATGGGGCAACACAATCAGTTATTGGAATTATTGGCGATACCACAAAAGTAGATCCAGAATCCATTGAAGTTGATCCAGCTGTAGAAAAAGTCATGCATGTTTCAGAACCATACAAACTTGCAAATAGAG
>QWCN01001113.1_pt1 | contig 55344 bp, 61 predicted proteins | sample 1972711 | NCBI WGS metagenome assembly QWCN01 (sample SAMN09866707, study PRJNA288562) | Human gut metagenome isolate term1_stool, whole genome shotgun sequencing... | isolation source: gut | host: Homo sapiens | place: USA: California
GCAGACAGTTGCATCCCTGCCGTTGGTTGTGAATTACAAAGGTCAGGAATATCATGCCACACTCACCGTGCCCGAAGGCGCACTGCTGGCGGGCAACAATTATACCTATACCGTCAAGGTACGCAACAAAGTCCTTGAAGTCAGCGAAGCCTCCATTGCAAAGTGGAACGATATAGACGGTGGAGAAGCGGGTGCCGACCTGTAAGACATTAATAATTAAGAATGAAGGATTATGAGACATAGATTATTTATCCCCGCAGCCACCGCGCTGCTGTTCGCCCTCACCGCCTGCACACAGGACGAACTTGCTGACGATAACCGTCTGCCCGAAGGTAAATACCCCGTAGTCATCCGTACCACCGGACTGTCCGTAGAGGCAACGCCGCTGGCAGCCCCTTCCACCCGTGCCACTGTGGACGGCGATTGGCAGGGTGTCTCTTCCGTGGCACTCAAGTTGGGCGATGCGGTAAAGGAATACACCGTAACGGCTTCTACCGATTTCAAGAGTGCCACACTCTCACGCGAGAACGCCCCGCACTACTGGACCAGCCGCGACCCGATTACCGTATCGGCATGGTGGCCCTTCAACAATGCCAACATCACACAGATGCCTGCCGTGAAGGTGGCCGAAGACCAAAGCAAATTGGCTGACTTCCAGAACAGCGACTTCATCTCTGCTGAGAACCGGAAAGTGGAATTTAACAACCCGACCTTGGAGTTCAACCACCGAACGGCACGCGTGGCAATCGAACTGAAGCCCGGTAAGGGATTCACAAGCGTGGACGGTGCCACGGTGAGCCTCGTGAGCCTGTCTGCCGATAACGGCAACCCGACTGCCATCAAGACCTACAACGCAAACGGTAACACCTACGAGGCACTGACCGCCCCGCAGACCGTTGAGGCAGGCAAGCCGTTCATCCGGGTGGAACTCGGCGGCGGCACCTTCTACTTCCGCCCACAGAACAACGTCGTATTAGAGGCGGGCAACCGCTATAAATATACCGTCAAGGTGAACGCCTCCGGCTTGACGTTAGAGGGCTGCACTATCGGTGACTGGGCTGACGGCGGCGGCGAGAGCGGCGAGGCTGAGGATTTGGGCTATTCTATACAGGACGACGGCAGCTACATGGTCTATAACGCAGACGGCCTACTGGCATGGAACAAAGCGGCACAAAAAGACGAATCGATAAATTGCACCCTCACCGCCGACATCGACCTGACGGGTAAGGAATGGACACAGGTAGGCACATGGCCACCAGGTTACTCCGGCATCTTTAATGGGCAGGGACACCGCATTACGGGATTAAACTTTTCAGCAGCGACTACTGAACTTTTTGGGTTATTAAATGAACGTAGTAGTATAGCCGATTTAAATTATGGCAGTATCACCGCTTGCTGGTTCAACGGCACATTGGAAGAGTATGAATCTGGAGCTATAGTGCGTCATAACTACGCTTATATAACTTCCTGTTATTGGGGAGGCAATGCCGGGCAAGGAGTATTCAGTAATCTTGGAGGAAAGGTAGATGCCACGAAGGTGGACGGCGCGACCGTGAAATGGCAAACAGCCGTCGACGGCATGAACACCGCCCTCACCAACAACGACTACCAGTGGGCACTCGGCACCGACGGTCTGCCCGTATTGCAAAAGAGACAATAACGAACCCTAAACATCACGCATCATGAAACGAACAACCATCCATATATCCGCAGCCATCGCCCTGCTGCTTGGCCTTGCCGCCTGCACGCAGGACGAAGCGGGCTTCCTGCCAGAAGGGGCGGAAGGCACACCCATCGTCTTCACCGCCACGGGGCTGAAACCCGCCGCGACAGCCATCGCCAGTACCCGTGCCCCCGTGGATGGGAACTGGGAAGGCGTGCAGAGCGTGGCAGTCCTGATGAACGGCATGGTGAAGACGTACAACGCGACGCCCTCCACCGCCAACCCCACCAGCACCACGCTGACCTCCACCGCCCCTCACCGCTGGACCAACCACAACGACATCACCGTTACAGCGTGGTGGCCCTACACCGAGGGCGAGACAACTCTGCCTGCTGTGAAGGTAAAAGCCAACCAAAGTGCCCAAAAAGACTTTGAGACCAGCGACCTCATCGTAGCCGACGGGCAGACGGTGACCTACGGCAGCCCCACGCTCCGCTTCACCCACCGCACGGCGCGGGTGACCATCGTTCTGACGGACAGCTGGCACGACCTTCATTACCTGCACCTTCGCTGACGCCAAGACCTTCGTTTATAAGATGAAGAATGCTGCCGACTGGCAGGCGGGCGGTGAATATACCTACACCGTCTCCCTCGCTGCGGCAAAAGACCCGGGATATACCATAGAGGGCAACGGCAGCTACACCGTGACCTCCGCCGATGGTCTGATAAATGTAGCCGAATTAGTGAACGGAGGTAAGACCGACATTAACATTACCCTCGGCAAAAACATTGACCTGACGGGCAAAGGCTGGACGCCGATAGGCACGAACTACGAAAAGCGATACAAGGGTACCTTCGACGGCCGCGGCCATACCATCAAGGGGCTGACCGTTACGACAAATGACCAATTTGTGGGTCTGTTCGGCTATCTCGATAAAGCTGGTACGGTGAAGAACGTGGTGATGGAAGGCATACAGATAACAAGCAATCACGTGTTAATGTCAGGCAATACTGGCGGCGTGGTAGGATATAGCTGGGGCACCATTGAAAACTGCTCGGTGTCGGGCAGCGTCAGCGGCACGAATTGTGTCGGCGGTGTGGTGGGTAGCCAAAAGGCCGGTTCCATCATCGGATGCAGCTCCTCTGCCATAGTTAAGGGAACGCGCTATGTCGGCGGCGTGGCAGGAGAAAAATGGGGCACCATGACCGCTTGCTATGCCACAGGCAACGTGACCTTAGAAATTAACTCCCCACAGGATCTCTCAGGCGGCGGTGTAGTGGGATTAAACGGAGGAAGCACCGTCCTTGCCTGCTATGCCACGGGCAACGTAAATAGTAAGGGTAGCAACACTGGCAATGTACATATCGGCGGCTTGTTTGGAGATAACTACACCGTCGTGACCGCCTGCTACTGGAAGAACAATCAGGAACAAGGCTTCGACCGCAATCAGCATAGCACCGCCCCCGAAGCCACGAAGGTGGACGACTCTGTCGTTACCTGGCAGAAAGCCGTCGATGTCATGAACACCGCCTTGCAGAACGCAGGCTCAAAGTGGCGTTACGAACTTAACGGAGCATTGCCTACCTTGAGGAAGCAGTAAACCGTCGGGCGGGAAAAGTCCCGCCCGCAACGAACATTAACCGAAGTATAACGAAATCACGTTAAATATAATTGAGGGATTGATTACGTATCCTTTGTATTTACAGGTGATATGCAGATGTTCCCCGGTGCTGCGCCCCGTATTACCTGTAATCCCAACAACATCACCCGGCAGAACGTCCTGCCCTTGTGATACGGAGATTTGAGACAGGTGACAATAACTGACCGTGAAGTTTCCATGCTGGAGCGTGACATACTTTCCAGACACATTATCCTGTCCTACAGCAATCACCTGCCCCTGCAACATGGCATATACCTCGGCATTTCGGGCGTACAGATCAATGCCGTTATGAAACTTCCTCTTCCCTGTGAATGGGTCTTTCCGATAACCGTAAGGCGAATTTATCTTGATATGCGAGAGCGGATAGCATACGCTTAGATAGCGTGCTACCTGCTCTTTCTTTTTTATGTCTGCACTTGACAATGAAACCTTGTCGGGTACGGACTTTTCATTTTCAGAGGTGATGCTTTCGGGTGTCACCTCTGTTTCGTTTGTCGTCCGGGTGGGATTTTCAACAGTGACTTTATAGCGATTACCCTGACAGGAAACCGTGTTGAACTGCGCTTTCACATGGTTCCCGGATAATAACAAAAGAAGGGCTATAACGATTCGTGTATTACTCATAGATGCAAATGTAGGAACAGTTCTCCGACCGTGCCAAAAGATGTCTTGATTTACCTCCAAAATATAACATTAAATAAGTTTAGAGTATGAATACTGCATTACAATCATACTTAAAGCATAAATAAACACAAATAATCAGGCTATTTAGAACTACGCTAATTGAAGTATGAACAATAGTATATACCTTTGTCAAAGTATAATCAAAATATTATATTAAAGTATGAAGCAAGTACGATTTGAATTTGAGGAACTGCCTTACGAAACCCTTTCGCAGTTCGGACTCACACGGGAAATGATTGAAGACCTTCCTATGCACATCCTGGAAGAACTCAGCAACGGCAGGCACTCGCCTGTACTTCCTATCAAGGTAAACGATGATAACGGGAACACGGTCACCGACCGTAGCCGATTCGCTTTCGTGCGCAAGGAGAACGGAGAAGCCGATGTCGTGTTCTACCCGGTGCTGAAGAAATCCACCTTGGAGAAATACAGCGAGGATCAACAGAAGCAGCTCCGTTCCGGCAAAGTCATTCTTGCCGACACGGTAACGGCTGACGGGCGAAAGACAAAGGCATTCGTGCAGATCGACACCGAGACCAATCAGGTCATGTCCGTCCCCACGCAGGTTATCGCCAGGAACCTCCAGGTGACGGCAGAAGAACTGAAACTCAGCAATGCCGAGATCAAGGTGATGCAGCAAGGAGAACCTTTGACCTTCGTGATGGAAGACGAACCGGTTACGGTCGGCATTGACCTTAACGAGAAGAACGGCATCCGCTTCTGCCAGGGAGACGCCAAGAAATGGAGCGAGCAGACCAAAAGAGAATGGGATAAATACACCTTCGGCTGTTACGGTTGCTGGATGATGGACGATGACGGCAATCTCGATTATATTCCTGAAGAGCAATACACGGAAGAACTCTGGAACGAACAGAAAAAGAGTGCCCAACGCAATATGGGGGCAGGACTTCACAAGTAAAACCTTTCAAACACTGTAATTATGGCACACAACACCTATTATCCCGAAGAAGTGCTCATCGAGAAGATGGAGCGCGGAGAATACGGCTGGCTGGATTACGTCAACCACTTTTCTGCCGAATGGCAGGATGAACTGGTGGAATACTGCAAGGCGCACTCGCTCATGATTGACGATGCGGCCGCCGAGCAATTCGTCCACTACAAGAGTGAACAATTAGAAGCCGCCATGGAAAGCGGTGAAGCATAAACACGGACTATGGCAATACGAACCAACACAAACCCGATGAGACCGGACTTGCAACCCGAAATGCGTGCTCTTTTGATGCGCAACGGTATGCAAGCCCATGTCGTACCTGTGGGTGACAGCTACCTGCTGGTAGTACAGGGGCACGATTCCCCAGTGTTACGATACCCCATCAGCAGGCAGCAGATGCAGGCCCTGACCGACTGGGGAACGAACCATGCCAACATAAAGGCATACAACACCTTTACGGAGATAGTAAAGAATGACTTTGAGCTGCCACGCAACTTTGTCCATGCCCGTAATGCCAACGGCAGGGTGGCTATGGGGCTGCACGGCTACCGTATCGGCATCGGTGAGTATGGCAGGGTCGGCAGGTACGGTATGCCGCCCCCTTTCCTCGGATGGACTCCCAGACAGCAGGAAGGCTATCACTTGCGCAGGGTCGGCGGCCGGCTTTTCTATGCAGGTACGCCTATGGTGGCAGAACGCCCGGACGGACGAATGAAACCCGGTGAGATGCAATCCGGCGGTTACGGATTCTACTACAAAGGACATCGGCAGCCACAAGAGCAGGTACAGCCAGTCCGGCAGGATGTCTTGCAGGATTTGCAGGCAGTCATCACCCCGATGGTAAACAAGCCAAGAAGCGAAGAACCGGCAAAACCTTACAAGGAGCTGATTACCTCACCCGTCTATTTCTCCAATGAGAAGTGGCAGGAATGCCTTTCGTCACACGGCATCATCGTGGATACGGAAGCCGGGACTCTGACCGTCCAGTCGGAGAAAGTCTGTGCCGATATGGTCTATGACCTGACAGAAGAGGAATTATCCGCACTGGTATCTAATTCCATTGAAGAGCATCCGGTTGAGAAACGCCTGGAGATTCTGAACAATGTCATTCAAAATGACTATTCCGATAAAGTCACATTGGAATCACTGAACAACAAGGAGCGCATCAGCATTGCCCTGCATCCCGAAGTGGAGCAGGATCTGGATATGCGTAACCGACAGGAACAGGACTTGCTCCTGCCCTTGGAATCCGATAATAGCCTTGCACCGCACTCTGCCGAACAGACCGTACTGCAAGAAGACGAACATATCATCAGAGAACCACAAGAAGGAGCCTTGATTGACGGACGGGACTTGTCATACATCAACGAGAATAAAGGCTGGTACCGGGAAGGAGAACACGGACGTGAGGTGGAAGTGGAAGCCATCGCCGTACAACCGGCAGAAACAGAGGGCAAATACAAGATGACCGCCATTATCAACGGAGAACCCATCACCCATGAAATCAGCCAGAAACAGTACGACAAGTTCCTGGCAGTCGATGACTACCACCGCATGAAACTCTTTTCCAAGATATTCAACGAAGTGGATATGAAGACCCGTCACGAAATGAGCAGCGGATTGGGGACGAAGATATTCGCCGCACTTGCCGCAGGTGCGGTAGTGCTGTCGGATGTCGCCCACGGGCTGCACCATCCCTGTCCGGAATTTTACGGAGAGCGTTTCAGTTCCGCACCCCGTCCTTATTTCAAGCCGGGAGTGGACTCGCCGATGGATGTGGCTGCAAGGAACTTTGAAGCGCAGATGAACAAGGAGGTGGCAGAGATGCGCAGAGGATTTTAAGGAATAAAAGGAACACGGAAATGGCAAACGGAGAACTGACATACGATGACTTCCTGCAACGGCTGGACATTCAGGATATACTGATGGACGCAGGCTATCACCTGAACAAGCGTGACGGCTTGCGTTATCCGTCCTATATCCGCACGGACAGCAACGGCACACGCATCCGGGGTGACAAGTTCATCGTCACACCGAACGGCAAATGCTGTTTCCAGCCACCACAGCAAAAGCTCTATAATATCATATCCTTTATCAAGGCATTCCCTGAGAAGTTTGCGGAACACCGGAACGGCGTCTCTCCCGACAGGTTGGTCAACCTTGTCTGCAACAGGCTGTTGAACCAACCCATCAATGACAGACCTTTGCACATCATCCAACCCAGACGGGAGAACACTCCGTTCAGGCTGGATGATTACGACATCCACCGTTTTGACGTAAACGACCGGGAGACCCACAAACGTTTTTACCCCTACTTCAAGAACCGTGGCATCGACATCTTCACACAACGGGCTTTTGCCGACCATTTCTTTCTGGCTACCAGACACCGTTCAGACGGTTTGGCGTATGCCAACCTTGCCTTTCCACTGGTACTTCCCAAAGAGCCGGACAAGATTGCAGGACTGGAGGAACGCGGCCGTCCCAAGATGGACGGTAGCGGAAGTTACAAGGGCAAAGCCGAGGGCAGCAACAGCAGCGAGGGCTTATGGATAGCCAATTTCAGCGGTGAGCCTTTGCAAAAGGCAGGCGGCGTTGCGTGGTTTGAAAGTGCCTACGATGCAATGGCTTTCTACCAGATACACAGGAATGGTTTTCGGGACAACCCAGACCTTTCCAAGAAAAGCGTGTTCGTCTCCACGGGCGGCACTCCCACCGATATGCAGATTCGCGGTATGCTTTCCGTCACTCCGGATATAAACCACTACTTGTGTTTCGACAACGACAGTGCCGGACGTGAGTTCGTGAAGAAGTTCCAAGCCATAGCGGAATCCATGCACATCAGTTCCGACCGTATAAAAGTCTTTCCCTTGATGCCCTGCTACAAGGACTGGAACGACGCCCTGCTTGGCAAGACAAGCGAGGAATACCTTGACAGCATCAAGGACGCGATTGTCCCATTGGGAGCACCACTCGGTACCACAGGGTATGCAACTGACAAGGAAGAAGAACACCGACAACCAAATATACACAGATAAGAGCCATGCAACAACCGATATACAGAGAGATTTCGCTACGACCGCAAACGGCACAGTTCTTCATTGACGAACTGCCATTGCTGTTGCTTTGTCCCGTGGGACTGGTCTATGGAGGAATGGAGAACGCCCCTCTTGCATCTATCGCCACCCTCCTTGCCGTTCTCCTTTCCCTCATTTTGATTTACCGGCTTATATACCTGAAACGCATACGCTATCACATCGGTAGCGAACAGCTGACTGCCGAGCATGGCGTGTTCCAACGCAGTATCGGTTACATCGAATTGTACCGTGTGGTGGACTTCCACGAGCAGCAGAGCCTATTGCAGCAGATTTTCGGGCTAAAGACTGTCACGGTGTTGTCTATGGACAGGACCACGCCCAAGCTGGAATTGACAGGTCTGCCCAAACGAATCAATATCGTGGATATTATCAGAGAGCGTGTAGAGTTTAACAAACAACGAAAAGGAATCTATGAGATCACCAATCATTAAAATAGCGATGCTCCTATTCGGCATCATCTTGTCTGTCACGGCGAAGGCGCAGATTGTCACGACCAACCCGTTGGAATATGTGGCATTGGCAGAAGGCAACGAATTGATTCTCGGCAAAGTCAAAGACCAGATGGACGGGCAGAAGAAAACCGCCCTTTTGCAGAACACCATTGCCGCAGAGTTCGAGCAGATGCGCCAGTGGGAGAAGAAATACAACAGCTACCTTAAAACGGCAAGCGGTTTCGCATCCTCGCTGAAAGCCTGTACCCACCTGTACAATGACGGTGTGAGGATTTTTATCTCGCTATGCAAGTTGAAGAAAGCCATCAGCGACAATCCACAGGGCATTGTCGCCGCGATGAGCATGAACAACCTGTATATCGAGACCGCAACCGAACTGGTGACGGTATTCTCCCTGCTCCGTGATGCCGTGGCAAAGGGAGGCAAGGAGAATATGCTTACGGGAGCGGAACGGAGCCAGACCCTATGGGCATTGAACGACCAACTGTCCGCATTCCAAAAGAAACTCAACCTGCTTTACCTGAGCATCAGGACTTACACGATGACGGACGTGTGGAACAACGTGACGGCAGGTATGCTGGACAGGAACAATGGTGAAGTGGCACGAATGGCAATGAACAGGTGGCGCAGGGCAGCAACGGTAAGATAAAAAGATGGAGGAAAGAGAAAATGAGACGGGCAATCTTTATCATAATCACACTGCTGTGCATAGGCGTGAAAGTCCACGCGCAGATAGACCCCACCCTTGCCGGAATGGTTCTCATCTATACCGAAAAGTCCAAGAAGACCTTGAAGAACCAAGAGAAAATCATGCTCCTGCAAACCACCGGACACATCTGGACGAAAGAGGAGGTGGAAGCCGTCACCGACCTGCAACGGGAGTTCAATGATTATCTGGATTCATTCCGTTCGGTCATCAGTTACGCCGCACAGATATACGGCTTCTATCACGAGATAACCCATCTCACGGAAAACATGGGAGAGTTCACCTGGCAACTCAGAAAAAGTCCTGCCAATGCCGTAGCAGTGGCACTCTCCACGAACCGGAACAAGATATACCGGGAACTGATATACAACTCCGTGGAAATTGTCAATGACATACGCACGGTCTGCCTGTCAGACAACAAGATGACGGAGAAACAGCGGATGGAAATCGTGTTCGGAATCCGTCCCAAGCTGCAACTGATGAACAAAAAGCTGCGACGGCTGACCATGGCGGTGAAATACACCTCGATGGGTGACGTGTGGGCAGAAATTACGGAACGGGAACAGCCTAAAGCCAACAAAGCAGAGATAGCCAGGTCTGCCATGAAACGGTGGAAACGAAGCGGAAAGGCCGGTGCTTTTTAACATAACGAGAATATAAAAACAAAAAGATATGGGATTCTGGAGTTCATTATTAAAGACAGGCGGCAAAGCCGCAGGAGCGACAGGCAAAGCCGTTGGTGGAGCCGTATTGCACCCATCACAGACCTTGCGAGGGGCAGGAAGCGCATTGAAGACGGCAACCGTAGGAGCCGCGGCCGGATATGTCGGCTGGGAGAAACTGACCACCGACAAGAGCGTAGTGCGCATCGTGAGCGATGCCGTCATAGGAGAAGACACCACCAACGCCATCAGCGGCACGGCGAAAGCGGCTACCGAAACGGTAAACAAACTTACCGGCAAAGCCGAACAGACTTTTGACAGCGTGAGCCAGGCGTCAAGTTCGCTCTCTTCCACGCTCGATGGAGCGTCCAATTTTTTAAGCGGTGTTTCCAACGGGAATGCCGGGAATATGTTAGGCAACTTTTTCAGCAACCTCGCGCATGGCAAAGTATCGGGATTAAGCATAGTAGGATTGATTGCCGGGGCATTCCTCGTGTTCGGACGTACAGGCTGGCTCGGCAAGATAGCCGGTATCTTCTTGACCATGATGATGATTGGCAACAACACCCAACGCCAGCAAGAAGCGTCCGTTACCGACAATCAGCGTCAAGCCCGTCCACAGCAGGAACAGGAGGAACAGACCCATAGCGGAGGAATGAGAAGATAAGACAATCATAACACAACAATATTCTACAAATGAAATACACGGAAGAAATGATTCTACAGTCCCCAAGCGGCTATTGTATGCCCTTTGAGGAAGAAAAGAATAAAGAAGTAACCTTGTCAAAAGGCTACGGAGAATTGAAAGATACCGTCACAGGAGAGACATCCTTTAATCATGGCATAGACTTCAATGCCAGTCACCGTCCTTTGGCGGCAGTGGCCAGCGGTGTCGTGTCAAGTATCGGTACGGACAAAGAGCATGGTGTATATATTGTCATACGCTACGGCAAATACGAAGTGACCTATGCGCATCTTGCTAATATATTCATCCGTTTCGGACAAAAGGTAAAAGCGGGTCAGACGGTAGCCATCAGTGGAAACGAACTTCACATGGAAGTGGCGTTTGACGGCGAGGAACTGAATCCGATAGAGTTCCTGACCATGCTTTACGGCAATATCCAGGCACTCGGCAAATCGGGACACGGTGCAGCACACGAGTTTACTCCGTTTGACGGTGAGATTAAAACCAGGTACGACCGTGACAAGGAGGAAATCGAGGAACTGATGCTCCGCTTCCTTCCCGTCTATATGGAAGACCTGTTCCGTGGCGAGTACATCGTACCCGAATATACAGAACAGTCCCTGCGTAATGTATTCACCGTGGGAGCGGCCAAGAACTATTTCTTTGAGTCGATGCCGAGCATGGCGAACCCTTTGGGCATAGGCAGCCGTGCCTTGCCTTTGGCGGGCAAGGTACAGAATCTCCTGATAGCGGATTTTCTGAATTATCTCGCTCTCAGGCACAATGTCTATCTCTCCACCATGAGCGAGGAAGTAAAAAAAAACTTCAATCCGAGGCAGTAGCCGGCAGTGGCATTATCGACCCGTTGTCGGAACTGGAGATAGACGTACAGAGCTTCGATATTCCGAGAATGGTGTCCGTCTATCCCGACCGTGCCGGAGTCCGATGGTGGACAAAGGCCTGGTTCAACAACCGGGAGGAAGGCGAACATTCCGTAGAAATCGACCGGATGGCCGCCATCCGTTTCATCCAGGACCGGATAGAAAAGGATGAATGGCTGGAAGAGTTCTTCCCCAAGCAGATGGAGATATACCACAACGCCATAGAACAAACCAAGGAACAACTGTTGAACCAATTGAATTATTAGAATATGGGCGAAATCAGACATACAGAGCGTTTTGCAGAGATAGAAAGGATATTCGGTGACTACTTCAATAGTCACCTTGCACCTGTCATGCGAGACACGCAGAACTATCTCAACCGCAAACAAGCGGAGGAAATGGCTGCATATTCCACCAGTGCAGCCGGCATTCTCGGTTCTATGGCGGCAGCCGGTAATCCGATGATTGATCCGTACCAGACACTGAAAGTGACCGGGGAATGGAACTCCAAGACCACGGAGGACTATCTGGAAATGTGCAGGGAGAAGATTGCAAACAATAAGGAGATACAGGCAGACCTCACGATAATGGCAAACGAGTGGCGCACAGCCGTGGTGGATGAAATCGGCAGGGAAAGATATGATGAACTGTCCGGGCAATTAGGGAGCGACCTCGCTTACGCATATACGGAATACCGTATCGGAGAGTTGATGACGGGCAAGATGGTCAAAGACAATATGCCCAAGTCTTCCGCTGAATACATCATGCGCAAGGCGGCACAGAACACGCTTTTCGGGCTGTCATACACATTGAACCAGTCACCGCTTGCCGCAGAAATCGAGCGACGTGGGGAAGCGGCCTACAAACCGTCCAAACTGGAAAAAGGGACAGGCAAAGTCATCGGTGCAAGCATCGATGCCATATCACTCGGCGGTGCGGGAAGCTGGGCGAGCTTCGCCAAATTTGTCGGGGTTGACCTGGCATTTTCAGCACTGACTTCCTCCAAGGACAAAACAGGAAACACAGCATCCGTTGAAGAATGCATCAGCAAGGGCGTATTCGGAAGTGAGAGGAATGTCTTTGACAGATTCCGTAAAGAAGCCAATGAAATTCGAGCCAATGACAATCCTTATATCATCGCCACCAATGAACGGCTGACCAAGAAGATTCCCGTACAGAGTTTTGATTTCAGGGACTGGATGATCCATAACGCCCAAGCGAAAATGCCGTTTGATTTTATTGCCGGCCAAAAGATAAAAGATGAGCGATACAAGGATATTCCGATGGTCATCGCTCCGGAATACATGGAAACTTATTTGCAGGATATGGAGAAAAAAGAAGAGGTTAAAGGTCAATCCGCACTTGCAAACAATCCGGGACAATCGGGAAACACCCATACCGCACAATCTGTCCAACAAGCCAATGAAACGGAAATTGCGGAAGAATCAAGGGAAGATACAGCCATTGAATCAGAACAGAACCGACAGGCAGGACAGCAAACCGCCAATGCCAACGAAAACGGCTGGGGCGATTTTTTCTCAACCTTGGGATTGAGTGGCATGGGAGACATAAGCAAAAATTTGGGTTATGTGCTTGCCATGTTGCCGGATATTCTGGTGGGTATGTTTACGGGCAGGACAAAATCATTGGATTTGGGAGACAATGTACTGCCTATCGCCAGCATCATCGCCGGCATATTCATTAAGAATCCTATTCTCAAAATGATGATGATCGGACTGGGCGGTGCCAATTTGTTGAACAAGGCAGGACACGAGGCATTAGGATGGAAACGGAATGAAGATAACGGTTTGAATACGGGAAACCGTTCCGTCCGATACCGGGTCTATGCGGACGAACCGCTGAATCCACGGATTTCCGGTCCGATACTGCAAGGGAACAACCTTATCGCAACCATAGACCATGTACCCTGCACCATCCAGTTGCCTGAAAAAGTGGTGTCAGCTTACAATGCCGGGGCATTGCCGCTTAATACCCTTGCCAATGCCATCCTTGCCAAGAGCGACCGTACCCAACTACTGATGTCGCAGAATTACGAAGAGAAAGACAGGGAAACGATTGTGCGTACCAGAGGAATACAATAAAACAGCAACAGATATGAAAGAGAAATCACAGTTTGAGAAAAATGCCGCCGACAAACAAGTGGAACTGCTCTCCGGAGCGTTAAACGGGGCGGTCAGCGCGGGCGGCCACTGGCTCAATGCCACAGGAAAGGGCTATCCCAAGTTTTATCCGGCAGGCGTGGCGGTCAGTCCGTTCAACGCCCTGTTCATGGCTCTGCACTCGGACAAGAACGGATGCAAGAGCAACCTCTTCACCTTATATAGCGAAGCAAAGGCAAGAGGCGAATCCGTCAAGGAACACGAAAAAGGAGTACCGTTCCTGTTCTATAATTGGAACAAGTACGTGAACAGGAACAATCCCAACGAGGTCATATCAAGGGATGACTACCAAAAACTTTCTCCCGAAGAGAAGAACCGATACAAAGGCGTACACAACAGGGAGATACGCACATTGTTCAATATCGACCAGACTTTGCTGCCCCACGTTGACAGGAAAGCATACGATGACGCATTGGCAAAATACGGCAACAGTGTCGAGCAAGGATTCGGAGAAAAGGAATTGCGTGAGTTCAGGCCGAAATTCAATGCCTTCGTACAGTCTATTTCGAGAAATCTGGCACCGGTTCGCACGGATGGCAGCGGTGTGGCGCATTATGACAGCCAGAAAGACGCGATATATATTCCACGGCAAAAGGATTTCGCACATTACACCGATTACGCGCAGGAGACCTTTCGGCAAATCATAGCAGCCACCGGACACCAGCAACGCCTTGCCCGTGAGGGAATGGTGATGAAAAACGGGATTCCCCCAACAGAGGATGCCGTCAAGCAGGAACGGCTGATTGCCGAAATCGCTTCGGGTATCAAGATGCTGGAAATGGGACTTCCGGCCCGGTTGTCGGACGAGAGTGTCAAACTGGTGGATTATTGGAACCGTGAGCTGAAAGAGAGCCCTTGTCTGATAGATGCCATCGAGAGCGATGTGAACAATGCGCTGGAAGTGATACGCAAGGCGGAACGGGGCGAGAAAATCGAGTATGCCACCTATCGCAACCACCGCCAGACAGAACAGATGCGGGAGCAAATGCCCAAGCATTTCTTCGTGGCTGACGAAATCAAGAAGCATCCCGACAAGGAAAACAAGACCATTGTCCTGGTCATCGACAAACAAGGCAAGAGTGCCGATGTGATACTCCCTGCCGGTGCATCCTTGGAGGTGAACAACGAGATCAAGGGAATGAGCAAACAGCGCATACAAAGCGCATTGGAGAAAAGCGGCATTGAAAAAGTGCGTTTCTATAATCCGGACGGTGCGTTGGGCTACCGTCCCGATGATCGTTACTTCGCCGAAAAACAGATAGAGGTGGTGCGTCTGAAAAACTGGGCATTGGAAACACTCTCCACCATCGATGCGCACCCCGCAGTGAAGCAAGCTGACAAACCCTGGTTTGAGAAGATACAGATGGTACAGGATGACAAAAACCGCTGGGCTTTATTCATCAAGCCTGAAGGGAAAGCCGGTTACAGCGTCTATCCCGAAAAGGATGACCTGAACCGTTTCTTCACCACGCTGAAACAGTCATTGGATAATATAGACAAGGTGCGTGGAGAACTGGCCAGAAAATACTATGCCCTTGCCGAGAGCAAGCCGGATCTAAAAGTGGACCTGTTCCACACGGCAGATGAAAGCATTGACTTGAACCGCATACAACGAGTGGCCGTGTTCAAGACAAAGAATGGGGCGATACTCTGCGCTCCCACCATTGACAACCGGAAGCCACAGCCCCGAAGCGTCACACCACAGCAATGGCAACGGATGTGGGTCGCCGAGGACAGGAACAGTTTCAAACAACATTTGGCGGCAACGCTTTTCGCGGACGTGCTGAACAAGAGCCAGGCACAGGAGCAGAACTTTTCCGAAAAACAGGAGGCGGAAGTGGAAACGAAGATCAGCCGTGACGAGGAAATCAAGCACGACCAGCCTAAAGAGGAAGTTGAAGAAGAGGAAGAGGTTTCAAAAGGAATGCACCGATAAACAGACAAAGTAATGAGCAAGAATAAAGAATATACGGAGAAATACGCCGAGTTTGCGATGGAACAGATGCGCAAATACGGCATCCCGGCTTCCGTGACCTTGGCACAGGGCATACTGGAGAGCAGCAACGGACAAAGCCGTCTGGCCCTGAACGAAAACAACCATTTCGGTATCAAAGCCACTCCGGGGTGGATTACGCAGGGTGGCAAATACGGCATTTACACCGATGACAAGCCCAACGAGAAGTTTTGCAGCTACGACAGCGTGGGCGATTCTTACGAGCATCACTCCAAATTCCTTGTGGAGAACAAACGGTACGCGGAATGTTTTGACCTGTCTCCTGACGATTACAAGGGTTGGACGGAAGGACTTGCCAAGGCCGGGTATGCAAGTGGCGGCAATTATGCCCAAAGTCTGCAAAAAATCATTGAAGCAAACGGGCTGCAGAAGTATGACCGGATGGTCATGGCAGAAATGAAGGCAAAAGGATTGGAAACAGGAACCGGACAAGCGGTTACGACAAACGCCTATTCATTCCCGGTCGAGCGCGAAGAGTTCCTGTTTGTCACTTCACCGTTTGGAATGCGTACCGACCCCATGGATGCTGACAAACAGCAAATGCACAAGGGTATGGACATCCGCTGTAAGGGCGATGCGGTGTTGGCTACCGAGAATAACGGCAAAGTGGTGGCAGTAAACCAAAATGCCAAAACCGCCGGAGGCAAGTCCGTAACCATTGAATACGAGAGGGCTGACGGAAGCAAGATACAGAACACTTATATGCACCTGTCCTCTGTTGATGTCAAGGTGGGTGACAAAGTGCAAGCCGGACAGAGACTCGGTATGTCAGGTAACACCGGCACACGGACTACGGGCGAACACCTGCATTTCGGAGTGGCACAGATTACCGCTGACGGACAAAAACGAGACATTGATCCCGCAATCTATCTGGCAGATATCGCCCAAAAGGGAAACATCAAGCTGCAAGCCTTGCATAATGGCAACGACCTGTTGGCTAAATACAAGACGGAGGTTACTGCCACTCCCCAGGAAACAAAATCACAAAGTCCTGAAGAGTGGATGAAGAAACTGTTATCCTCGGAAGACAGCGGTGTCGGACTTTCAGGAACGAATGACCCGATTATGGATATGGTGGTCAAAGCCTTTTCCTCGCTGATGATGCTGGCGGTAGTCATTGACAACAAGAACGAGGAGGAACAGAAAGAAGTCATTTCTGAAATGGCAGATAGCCGGAAGGTGGAACTGACTTTATTGATGCCCCACATGAAAGCCTGTGCCATTATAATCAATGAAAGCAATAAAGCCGTGTTGCAAGCAGATAACGGAGCCGTGCAGGTTTCAAGGGAGTTAAGCGCAAGCGAATTGAGCAGACTGTCCGCCACTTTGAATAATCCTGAACTCTCGGAGGAAAGCAAGCGGATGCGTGTGGCAGGAATGGTCAATACCATTGTACTTTCGCAACAGGCTTCACAAAACTTCGAGCAAGGAATGTCAGAGCAACAGGGTCAGAACGAGCAAATCAGAAGATAATGAAACGCGTGATGATGGAAATAGGATTGTTGGTCGTCGGGCTGTCCTTTGCAGGACTGCACACCCTCGTATGCTACCGGCTGTTCGGTCTGGTGGCGACACTCGTGATTGTGGGTGTGCAGGTTGTCATTGCGTCAGGGATCGTCTGGATTAAAATCCGTGCGCCCGATTAAAGACGGAACATATATGCAGGTAGTTCACATTTAATAGGATATTCCGGTCAAATGGTCTTGGTTAAAATAAAACTACAAGCAATATGATTAAGTGTAACGTAACAGTGTGCGGAACCATCAGCAAGGCGGCTGTAGTGCGCACCAACAATGAGAACAAGGCTTTCACGGCATTTGCCGTAAACTGCGTGATCCCGGCAAGAAACGGTATCGACAAAACAGTGGAAATCTCTGTCGCCAAGGATGGGGAGGAATACAATCGGGCTGACTATACCGTAGGCAAGAGAGTGGAAATATCCGGTGTGTTGACTTTCAAGAAGCGTGGAGACAACCTCTATTTCAATATGTCGGCTTCATCGGTCAACCTTACCGTGGCTTCAAACGAGGATTCCATCAAGGGCGAAATGCTCTTCCGTGGAAAGACAGGCAAGAACATCGAGGAGAAGACAGACAAGAAAGGCAAGAATTTCTTGCAGTTCTCCGCATTTTCTGCGGAAAAGGTCAATGACGGCTTCGAGTACCTGTGGGTACGCTTCTTAGGCTTTGACCGTGAACGTGAGGAGTGGCTGCAACCGCAGACCGGCATCGAGGCCAAAGGTGAACTGGAGCTGTCCGTCTATAACGACAAGCTGAACATTGCCTGCAAGGTATCGGAAATGTCGGAATATGTGAAACAGCCGTATAACCCTAACAACTGACAGTCATGGCCGGTTACAGGAAAAACAGCAGTGACGGTCCGTCCGCAGAGGACAAGGCTCTTGACCTCTTTGCGGAAATGATGATCGAACGTATCGAGACCATCAGCAAGGACTGGACGAAACCGTGGATTACTGAGGGCAGCTTAGGGTGGCCGAAGAATCTGTCCGGACGTGAGTACAATGGGATGAACGCGCTGATGTTGCTTCTTCATTGCGAGAACGAGGGCTACAAGATACCGCGTTTCTGCACCTTTGACTGCGTGCAACGGATGAACAAACCGTCCGAAAAGCAGGCAAAGGAGAGCGTGGAGCTGCCAAGAGTTTCAGTGAACAAGGGCGAAAAATCCTTCCCCGTGATGCTAACGACCTTTACCTGCATCCACAAGGAAACCAAGGAGAAGATCAAGTATGACGATTTTAAGAAGCTCTCCGACGAAGAGAAGAAGATGTACAATGTATATCCGAAGATGCAGGTCTTTCGGGTTTTTAACGTGTCCCAGACCAATCTTCAGGAAGCCCGTCCGGAACTTTGGAACAAGCTGGCGAATGGGGATGCCGTAAAGTTGGATGAAAGCGAGAAGATGTCTTTTGAGCCGATGGATGTGATGATTCGAGATAACCGCTGGATTTGCCCGATCAAGCCGATGCACCAGGACAAGGCATACTTTTCCATTTCCAAGAACGAGATTGTGGTTCCCGAAAAATCCCAGTTCAAGGACGGCGAATCCTATTATGGTACTCTTTGGCATGAGATGACCCACAGCACGGGCATAGAGGGACAACTCGACCGTATCAAACCGTCCGGTTTCGGTTCGGACGAATACGCCCGTGAGGAACTGGTGGCAGAATTGGGCAGCGCATTGGTGGCACAGCGTTACGGTATGAGCAAGGCATTGAAAGAAGAGAGCTGCGCTTATCTGAAATCCTGGCTGGACCACTTGAAGGAATCGCCCCAGTTTATCAAGACCACACTTCTGGATGTAAAAAAGGCAACCTCGCTCGTTACACAGAATGTGGATAAGATAGTGCAGGAACTGGAACAGAAAAACAAGGTGCAGCAGGATAACGGACAGCGGAATGAGGTCAAACAGTCCGTACCCGAAGGAAAGGTGTTCTACTCTTCCGTAGCCTATCTGCAATCCACCGATGACACCTCACGACTGGATGCGCTTCGGGAGAAAGGCGATTATGAGGGATTGCTCCGGCTTGCCAAGGAGTATTATGACGGCGATGGAATCAACGAGCAATATACCTTTGTCTCTCCTCGCCAGAACAAGGGTGATGATCTGCTGATAGAAGACAAGGATTTTGCCGTGATCTATAACAACAGCGTGGGAGGATCTTACGAGGTGATGCTGAAATACTCGGAGCAGGAAATCCGTGACCATATTACACGGTATGGTGTCCGGCTGGCAAGCAGTGACATAAAAGAGGTTGCCAAAGACATGGCGGCCGAGCAGTTCTCTGCGATGACAAAGCAGCGTACTCCTGTCCTTGAAATGCCAAACGGAGATATTCTCCATATCGGGTATAACAGGGATGCCGACACCCTTGATGTCGGCACGGCGACCAATGCCGGAATTGCCGTCAGCCACAGTTTCCCATACGACTACGACAATTCACTCGATTCCAACCTGCAATCCGTCCATTCGGAATTAAGTCAGATGGAACAGTATCAGGAGGAAGAGGTGGAATACAGCGGCGGGATGCACCGCTGACTATAACCGGGTGTTTGCGTATTTCAATCCAGCTGTTGGGAGTTTGTTCTCCTTGCGGTTGGATTGCTTCATAAAATCACAGCCTCCAATATTTTCGTAATAAGGATAATATACAGGTGAAAAGGTTTATTATATCAGATAAAATGTGTAATTTTGCAGTATGGGAAGAAAAGCAATAACACTCGATGAACAAGTATCTTTACTTCGTAGTCGTAATATGACTATATCAGATGAACTAAAAGCAAAAGAGATTCTATTTGATGTAGGTTATTTTCGTATGGGATTTTACTGGTTCCCATTTGAACAGACATATCCGGACAAACATCATCGTGACCATCTATTTAAGGAGGGTACTAATTTTGATGATGCAGTAAAACTGTATTACTTTGACTTTAACCTTCGTAATATTCTCTTAAAACCACTTAGTAGGATTGAGATAGCTTTCAGGACAAAGGTTGCTTATATAATATCAAATCATTATAAAGAAAGTCCTACATGGTTTGTTGACACTTCGGTTGTAAGTAGGCAACAAGCAAGTTCTTTTGAAAGTAAAGTTTACCAGTCTATATTGGATAAGGTACAGATTATTAAATTACATCATAGGCATCATATCAATGATAAATTCGCTCCAGCCTGGAAGACTTTAGAGTTTATGACATTAGGCGAGATGGTTCATCTTTTCAAATCCATAAAGGATGAAAATTTGAAATTACAGATTGCAAACCATTTTGGAGTGAAGAAATTAGTCACCTTTGAAAATTATCTCGAACTTATTAAGGATATCAGAAATACCTGCGTCCATGGGAATGTACTGTATGATTTTACTCCTGAGAAATCCATTCGTAAAGGTCCGGCGATGAAAAAAGGCATAGGTGAAAATCAAAACTTAAACGGTGCCTTAAGAGTTGTTTTGTTTATGATGAAACAAATCTCAGAAAATCGTTATAATGACCTAATAAAAGAGATTGATGCTCTGATTGCAAAGTATAGTAAATTCCCGGTTGTTGAAGACATTTTGTCATCCATCAGTGGATTAAATCAGTTGCATAGAGAATAATTGATCAACTTTATGTGAAATCATTTTGCAGTTTCATATAAAAGTTGTACTTTTGCATTACAAAAGTGCCGGTAATGACTCTAAGGCTCATTGCCAACACTATAAAAGGGAAAAAAGAGGTCGGGCATTTCGCTGCTCGACCTTGTTTTTTTTATAATAATCCATAATATCCGGTACCCTATTAACTGAGACCCCAATTATGATGAACGAAAGGCTTATATTTATATTACTGCTTTGTGTTATCGTGGTATTGTGGCGAATCATCGGTTATTGGCGGAAGAGAACCGGAGAATCTGCATTTACTGCCGCACAAATGACAGACAAGACTGAAGAGCATGACCGTTTTATGCCGTTTGGCGGTAAGAGCTGGCCATCGGGATGCTTGTCGTATGTTCTGTTGTTTACACCCGGATTTATTTGAAGAACAACCACCACTCAAACCATTCAAGTTGTACGGTACAAGAGTGGTATTCTATGGGTATTATTATCCGTCCCGGTACAAGGCATTTCTCAACAAAGAACAACAGGCATTCTGTCATTCCATCTATGAGTTCAAAGAAGGGGAAATACACGGCATTAAATTTTTCAAATCTTGCATGAATGCCCTACAAATGAATGCCTATCCTTTTCATATCATGTTTATGCCGTGCAGCGATGAGTTCAAATATGCCCAGCGGTTTAAGCGGTTGAATTGGTATATCTGTACCCATTGTCCAAATCTGACATCAGGACTATATGATGTTGATGTGTTCGAGCCTCGTGAATGTTTGCACGAAGCCATTGGTCACGAGAACCGCATCCTTGAACGGAATTACCGAATTTTAGGGGATATAAAAGGGAAAGAAGTTATCATCGTTGACGATGTGCTGACTACCGAGCAAAGTATGAGCGACTACAAGAGGGAGATAGAGCGGTGCGGTGGCAAGGTGGTAGCTGTCATTTTCTATGGCAAGACTATCACTATGCCGCATCCGCTGATTGTCAAGTTGGAGGTATGGGGAGACTATATTACCCGCTTTTCCAAATCAAATTAGTTTTCTTTACGGTTGGATTGTTGTAGCTATACAGTCAGTCAATATCATAGCCTATCACATAATCGTCATTGATAAGCAGATAGTAGTAGCCGTTGCCACAATTCCGATATTCCTTGCTGAAGCCTGCCGCCATATCACCATTGTCTCGTGGCTCACACCAAAGCGTTCCGTCATAACCGCAAAAATCAAAGCGGCAAGTGGAAAATTTCTCTTTGTTTTTCAGTGCCTCACGGAAGAGACGCATTGCTGTCGTTCCACAGTATTTTTCAATGGTGGCAAGTCCGATACATTTGCCGTCGATGCGTGTGCCTGTTGTGATGTGGTTCTCGTAAAGGTTTTTATCCAAATCCGCATTGGCGATTTCACGAAGCCAGGAATTTGTATGTGTAGCAAGTCGGGCAAGTTTCTGATATTTCAGAATAAGTTTCCTGTCCGTATTCTTGTCCTGTTCTTGCGAGGGATAGTATATTTGCTCGATGCTTGCCCAGTCTGTAAACACATAGCCTTTTGTCCGCTTGCCGAGAGCGATAATGCCAATAATACCTCTGTCTCGGTTGATGAACAAGCGTCTGCGTTTTCCTGCAATCCGCACGTATAAAGACGGAAGATTGGTTTCGTTGCGAAGATAGCTCTCCGCCGGATGAATAGTTGTCATTTCCATATCTGTATCTATTTTTCAATGTTTATTTTACCTGTCCTTACCAGTGTACCATTGCGGTAAAGCATGATTTCTCCGGGCTTGAACCCCATTTCTCCGAAGGCTATGTATTTGATATAATCCCGGTACTTCTTGCCTGAAAAGTTTTTGCCGCACAAGTTGTTGAAAAACATGGGTATTGAAAACCCATCCTCTCCAGACAACACTGTTTTGCCGTTTTGTCTGATTTCGTCTAACATACCAATTTCCAATTTTCATCACCAATCGTAAGTTTGTTCATTTCCCTATCATACTCCACTTCCGGTGCATTGGTATAGGGAAAATTGATGGTGTAGCCGATTTGTCCGTAGGAACAATGAAGCGGTGTTACACATATTTCCCTGCCAAAATAAAGGCTCGGTGTGCAGTATTTCCGCCAATTAAAGCGGTCTGCAAGGATATTCCTGCAAAGTCTTCTGTAATATGATTTGTCCGATAAAGTCATAATTATGTGTATTAAAGAAATTCCATTTCAAATGCTTGTAGCAATTCGTATATTTGTTCTTCGGCATCTTCCATATCCGCTACAATATCCTTGATGTGATAAGGTGCGCCATTCTTGCCGTGTCCGTCATCGCCTATCCACAAATAGGCTTCATAATCGGGGTCAAAACCCTCGTAATACTCTTTTACACTGGCTATGAGGGTATCAATATCCTCGCCCTGCATATCGGCATTGAAGAGAAAATCCTGTCCATACTTGGCATAGCGTTGAAACTCAAACAATACTCTTGTCTCGTTTTTGTCTTCAACGTTCACGCTCCAGCCTTTTTCTTGGGCAATGTCGGTTATTCTCTGTATCTGTTCTTTGGCAATCATCTTGTGAGGGTTTTGAAGTGGGGAAACTTTTTACATTTCCCCCACACGTTGGCTTAATCCGTTACTTGAAAATAATACTCCTGCTTCTCGTCCGACCATTCAGAGGTCATTTCGTCCGCTTCTCTCCATAACTTGTCATAGAGAATGGCTCTTTGGTTGTCTCTCTCGTGCCACTGCCATATCTTGTGATTGAGGACAAGGCAAAGTTCCGTCCAATACTTGTAGTTGTCTTTCCATTCAGACTTGGCTCGCCTGAATGTGTCGGCTATGGCTTTGTTTCCGAACTTGTCGGCAATTGAGAAGTCCTGCCAAAAGGTGGTTATCGGCTCGTAACCGTTCAACTCTGTTATGTTCCATCTTGGGAAGGCGATTTGAAGTGCTTGCATACTCATTATTGTTTATGGTTTTCGTAATACTCTTCGGGCAAATGATAGAGGTCGTTCTCTGCCAAATGGTCTATGGTTTCCGCTGCCAGACGGCACGCCCATTCGTTACGCTGGTCATATCTTCCCTTGTGCCAGTTCTCCGCCAACTGCTCCATAAAGTAGAACATTAGTTTGGCTTTTTCGTTTACCAAATAGCGGTGGTCGTCCGCCAATGCCTTGCCCACCTTTCGGGGTGAAGCCATTTTGCCGTTCACATAGTTTGAGAACTCGTCCGCAAAGCGTTTGTCGTTCTCCGATAGTTGATTGTTGTACTCCATTCTAAAGAATTTTGATGTTAAACATTTTTTCTTTTCCCTTTGCTTGAAGCTGTCAAACTTCGCCACCGGGATATGTTTTATGTGCGTTAAAGACTATGGTGTAAGGGAGATAAGACAAGTAAACAAACAGGGAGTTAATGAAATACCACTAATGGCACATTCGTGGAAAGCTGTCGTTAAGTCCACTGAATTGTTAGCGCAGGCGGTACTTGGCATTCTACCTCCATAGTACCTTTGCACGATAAAACAATGCCGTGTGGCGTGATGGCCGGCTCTAAGGAGAATCCTCCGATGACTATAATGGGAGATTATCCTATAAAGGTTTTAGGATATAAATTCGGCAATAGTTTTTATTTGTTGCCGACATTATACAAAAGGATATATATGCAGTACATTATAAAAGCGCATTTAAGTCCTATATAACAGAAATCGCTACGGTAATCAGCAAGTTACCGTAGCCACGCATAAAGCCACCTGCTACAATGTGTGTCGTAACAAGTGGCTGACGAAAAGAAAGAACAGAACAGATTAAGCGGTCATTCGCTTACGGATTTGCCGGGCGTTCTTCTGAACAAGCCGGATAATTCGGTCGTGGTATTCCGTAGCCTTATTGCAAAGCCCTCTTGACTGCAATACCTTGAATGTTTCAAGGCTCAATTCAATGGTTTCAACACGCTGGTTGTCAATCCGTGCTGAAAATACCAACGACTGCGGTTTGAGATAATATTCGCATTGTCCGACACAATGATGCAGGGCGTTCCCCTCCTTGTAATAATCATCCACGCTCTCCAACACGCTGACTACAATCAGTCCGTCCGTGAATGACAGTCCGAAGAATCTGCTTTTCAACTCTCTGAAACGCTCCTCATTCTCCTTTGCCTTTTTCCTTTGTTCCTCTCGCTCCTCCCGTTCTTGGATAATCCTTGCCCGTTCTTGGTAGCGGTCGTGTTCGGCTTTCAAGTCTAATGGACAGACATAATGGGCATTGTGAATATCCTTGCCACACCTTTCAAGTAAGCGGATGTAATCTATCCAAAGAGAAATATCTGCTATATGATAGCCATTGCGTAAGACTATCTTGTAAGTGTTCCAATACAAATCAAAGTACATTGAATGTTGCAGGAAGTAGTTCAAATCAGTTTTCCTGCCTGCCTTGAACATCGTTTCGGCTCTGCTGTCTGTCAACAAGGCTTCGATAAGCCGTGTCGGTTCGATGTCAGCCAATGAGCCTTGCAATCCGTTGCGTCTTAACTTTGGAGTGGCAGAATAATATGGATAGACCTTGCAGTCGGCAATCCGTCTATACACATAGTTGTCTCTCCGTAACTCCAGACAGCCGTCCAAAACAAAAGTGTCCGCGTAATGTCCGAGTGTGCGTTTCAATGCCGTTATCTCCGTCTTGCCGTTATCATCCACCCAATAGCGTGCAATCTCCATAGAATAATACTCCGCTTTCCTGCCTTTATGGAAGTTTACGTTCATAAGAAATACACGCTGTACCTGTAAACCGTCCTGTGTGGCAAGTGTGGAATAATACGCTTTGTCCTTGAATGTCCTGCACTTGGTGTCCAGTATCTCCAGTCTTGCACCGCAATGTGGGCAACGGCACACCTTTTTGTTACTCTCGTTCCATTGATAACCGCAATCCATACAGGTCGTTCCTCCGTTTTTTGTACGGTATGCGTAATGGCTGATACATTGACGGAATGCCCATAACTCCTGCTTCTTTGTCTGTGGCAGTAACCGTCCGTTGGCGGTTACTACCTTATGCTGTAATCTCGTTTTTGCTCTCATAGTCCTAAATCAAATAATGTCGGTTGTTCGGGTTCTTGTCTGACCGCTTTCGGGGTCGGCTTCGGTTTGCTGTTTCGCTGTTGGATTTTACGCAGTTCCTCGTTTTGGTAGGCTTTGAGTGCATTCTCCCTCGCTTCGGCTTGTTCTTCGGGAGATAGTTCTACTCTATGGTTGACTATCACTCCGCAGTTGACAGCCTTACCCACTTCTATATCATCTTCATCATAGTAATGTACTCCAAGCGAATAAACCTCGTCATCGGTCATACCGCAACCGCCCTCTTTACAGATTGCCATTGCCTGGTTGAGTATGAATGTCACGCAATCGTCAAAATTCTTGTTCTCTTTGGCATACGACACCGCAAAGAGTTCATCGGTCTTGGCTCTTTCGTCCAAATATGCCTTAATTGCCTGCTTAAAATGTTCTGTTCCTTTCATAATGTCTGTTATTTTGCTTGATAATAGATACTTGGTTCACTTGAAACATTGTATATGTACGCTCCGCACCTTACCAAAAGTGCTTGGTTTCCGTAGTACATCCGTTTCATTCCTTTAATACTGCCTGTGTGGTGGAAATTGGGAAATCGGCTGATATTGCACCGCTTCCCTTGTTCCTTTGTCATTCGTCTTGTCCTCATAGCGTTTAGAAATGATAGTCAATAACTCCGCCTATGTAAAGCAATTTTCCCGGCTCAAACTGGCTGACCGTCTGTAAAAACGAGTACGATTGTTCGGCATAGCAATTAACGCCATACCCGTCCATATAGAACTGATAACCGAGGTCAAGCGGATTTTTGAGAAATTTTTCAAGCTGGTACACTGCCCCAATCCACATCATGCAGTTTTCAACGGTAACGGCTTGTGCCTTTTCTTGGATGGCTGTAACAAATTCCTTTTTCCACTTGTCCGCACCGCCATTGTATCGGATTGTGTTTTCTCCCACAAGAGTGAACATCCCTTTGGGCAATGACTTTTCTATCAGATTGGCGATATGGAATTTGCGTTCTTCCTCGTCTATCTCCGAACAATAGTCGTAATAGTGTCCGTCCCCTTGTTCAAGGGTGTCCTCGTTCAAGTAGTTGTCCCTGTCAACCCTTGTTTCCGTGATTTGAAAAATCTTGCTGTGCATAATCTGTCTGTTTTAATCGTTGAACTTTTATCTTTTTTTCTTTTCCCTCATTTTGAAGCCTTTATCGGCTTTCTTGTCGGGATCTGAATTTTACGTGCAACCAAGAGACTGTGGAAACAGAGGGATAAGACAAGTAAATGGCAGAGGAGTTGATGAAATACCCAATTTACGCCTGCCGGAAATTGCGGAAAGTTGTTGTCAAGTCCACCAAGCCATTAGCGGAGCAACCTGCATAGCGGTACTTGGCGTTCCCTCGCCGCAGTACCTTTGCAGAGGAAAATAGAGCCGACAAGATGAGCCGGGGAAAGTTCATAATTCTCAATAAATATAAAAGTCAGAAGCAGACTATTAAAAAGGTAACGATAATTATCCTCCGGATAAAAAAGGATATTAGGTCCCATTTAGGTTATACTTAAACGGACTATCAAAGGCATTGCCATCAAAGAAGGAAACGATGATAACGGATTGAAGCCAAATACCGGCTCAGTCCGTTAATACATCAATTTTATTCTGCCTCTGCCATTGCTTTTCCGTATGCAATAATTTCATCCATTGTAAGCCATTGAGGTTTTTCGTCTTCCTTGAAACTATTATAAAGTTCAACCATCAGTTTAATTTGCAGATTTACATCGCCTGCCCACAAGCGTTTGATATTCCGATTGCCGTAATTAAGGTAGTATTCGCAATCAGTTTGTAAACGACCTAATAATTGGTATCTGAATACCATATCACGATGTAAAACTCTGTCTATTATCTTTCTCTCATCTGAATTTGTTTCCATATTTACCATAATCTTTTTTTGATTTTTCTTCTCCCTTATTTTGAAGCCTTTATCGGCTTTCTTGTCGGGATCTGAATTTTACGTGCAACCAGGAGACTGTGGAAACAGAGGGATAAGACAAGTAAATGGCAGAGGGGTTGATGAAATACCCAATTAACACTTGGTGGAAATTGCGGAAAGTTGTCGTCAAGTCCACCAAGCCATTAGCGAAACTGTTCAGCATAGCGGTACTTGGCGTTCCCTTGCCGCAGTACCTTTGCAAAGGAAAATAGAGCCGGCAAGATGAGCCGGAGGAATTCATGATTTGTAAAGCACAGCCTGTATAAGGGGCGATAAATTTGTACTATATCAAAAACAAGAGAGCCGATCCATCACGGACAGGCTCTCCCTTCAAAAGAATTGACATTTAACTAATCAATTTGAACAAAAAGAATCTTACACTTTACTATTTCATATATAGCATGACTTTGGTATGTCTGTTAGCTTCAGCGGGAACATAATTGGAAATACCTCCTTGACAGACCTTTGTCATACTTTCAACAGCCACTCCGCGCCTGCGCAACTCCATGACAATATAATCGGCTCTCGATGCGCTCAACTTATTGTTTATATCGGCAGTTCCAGTGGCAGCGTCAGCCGCACCTGCAACAGTCACGGATAATCCGTATTTCTTTGCCACACGCGCCAGTTCATCCAGATTGACCAACTGGGATTTATCAGTCAGTTGAGCCGTGCCGAGCTCAAAGAAGAAATAAACAGGTGAACCGATGCACTCGTTGCCGGAACCTATAAAGGAGAGATAATCCGAATGGCTATAAATGGAAATGCTGTCATTATTCATATCTGGAGACAGCAGGGAATCGGCACCTGTGACATAGAAGCCGTTTACAACGCTACCGTCATTATTAAGTATGGCATTGGCAAATTCAGACTTACTGAATAAACCGTCATTGGACAATGGAGACTTGCCATCCCAATGCCTGTTTTTCAATCTTGCCCGGAGCGAGTTCAGTCCGCTGTAATCGTTTACCGGATAGACGTTGCCCAAACTCTCCCGGTCATCAAACATTCTGCTATATTTATCAAGCAAGCCCTCAATTTCCAGAATCTTCTTCAATTCGTTTATCGTTCTCATCGCCCTGTCATGTTGTCCGGTGTATCTGCGATTACTCTCCGATAGCTGTGTGGCGTAACCAATCAGCCACTCGTTCTGCCGGATGTAAGGACTCGCATCAACGGCACGTTTCCAGCCGGCCTTTCCAATCGTAAACGACAAGCCGGCTGACACGGAGAGCATATTATCTCCGAAACGATTAGTTCTACCATAGCCGTCAAAGTCCTGGAATGTGGAAACATTGCCAATTTCCAACAATGCAGACAGCCGTTTACAGATACGGTATTGCCCCTGTATTCCGTATGAAACGGCAAACGGATTATGTCCGTTCTGCGGATTGTGCATCAATCCCAATCCTATGAATGGAATGATTCCCCAACGAGGATTCTCCACCTTGCCATACCGATATCCAAGCACATTCCACATCAAGTCAGCATGAAAGTGATGGTAGTCATTTGTGGCCAGTCCGCAATCTTTGAACTGCCAACCTCCATAACCGATTCTTGCTCCGATCTGCGGAGTGAACCACTTGCCGAGCGATGCGGAAACCGTTGGTCGTACCCGATCAAAAAGGTCAGCACAGCCAATCGGTTTGCCAATGAACGCACTTGCACCACCTTGAAGACTGACAAACCAGTTTCCGTTCCAAGGCGATGTCACGAATACACCCTTATGGTAAGTCGGCTCCAAAGGCCGGAGCATCTGTTCGACATCCGTGTACGACTCCAGCTGTACAGTGTCCTTTGTCACAGGTGGTACAGCCGCTTTCATGTGCAGTGAACAGCCCATACCTGCCACTGCCAGAATTAAAAATATTTTCTTTGTCATATTCAACGCATTATTTTGTTTTGTTATCCATTGCAGAAAAACATATTCTGCCGATTACCTCTTTTGCTTCTTGCCGGAAGCCGATCGCATCATTCTGCTTGCCATCATCATGCAACGCCTTGCCCACGCACGGTTATCCTCGTCATCATCCTTTCCCCATTTAAGGTTGCTTTTACTTCCTCCACCGCCATGCGTTTCGGCAAATGTAGTGGCGTCGTTGACCATACCAAGGAAGAGGAGCGTGGCGCAGTGCATCACTTCCGCCCCTTGCTCGGTCAGGCTCTGCAACAAAGAACCGTCAAAGACGGATTGCTCCGCAGCTCCCATTTCAGCCACTCTTGCCGAATGTTCTCCAACCAATGTTTCCAGCATTACATCTTTGAGCAGCACATCCACGTTGGAATGGATTTCACGACTGTACTTATAGGCTTCGCCTTTCAGTTCCTCCGTGCGCTCGCCAATGGCATCCATGTCCCTTTTAAGGACTTCAAGCTGTTGGTCAGCCGTCCGTAGCTTATCCTGCTTGTCTTCCAGTTTCGTTTGGATAGAAGCCAGTTCTTTTTCCAACCGTTCCCTCTCGGCTATAATGGCAGCCGTATCTCCCTGATGGGATTGAAGGGTGCGTTCCAATACCGATAGTTGCGATTCCTTTTCCGCTTTCGCTTTTCGGAGGTTATCCACCATAGAGGTCAAGCCTTTAACCCTGCGCTCTGCCAGACTTATTTCCACTTTAAGGTCTGACAATGCTTTTGTGTGTTGGACAACCTGTTCCTCTATATTGGTACATTCTTCCGAAAGGTGTCGGCGGTATTCCTCCGTGCTTCGATGTCTTGCCCCGGTTTCGGAAACATTACGTCCCCGTTCCAGTTGCCATTTTTCGTTCACTTGCGAGAGTTCATCGTGTAACATTTTCATCCTTGCAGAAAACTCATATTTGTCCTTTCCTGCAAACATCTTTTTGAACGCAAATTTCCCGTCTTGGATTGGCAATAAAGTAAGGTGCATATGCGGGGTCGTTTCATCAAGATGTACATAGCACCCGACAATGTTCTCCTCACCGAATCTTTCACTCATGAACCGGTACATATCCTTTGCCCATTCTTCTATTTCCGGTCTTCGTTGAAGCGAAGCATTGGCGGTATTGTTACCGGAACCATACACAACAGCCTGGTCTCCAAAAGCAAGCTGCCGCATTTGAAACTTCGATCCGCCCAGTATAAAATCCACGACCGTGCGAAATTTCGGTTCTGCCAAATCCGAATTGGGATCTTTTATCCCACGCCCGGCAAGGTTTTCAGCCATGCGTTCAGGAATAGACCTGTCCTTGTTTACAGGCTGTATTCGCCCGCCTTTTACGACCTCAAAATTCAGTCGTTCCCTCTGGCGGTCATAAGTTCCCTTGTCTATGGCGTGTGTCCAGCCGCTTTCTGTCCAGTTACGCTGGTGTTCGTTGCTTTGCGCGGTGGTTATGCCTTTCATCACGTTCATGTGCATCACCTGCCATGATTTTTCAGCCATATCATCCGTTTTTATCGGACAACCGATTTGCCCCAGCTTGCTGCTTGTCCGGCAACCACACCCACCGACCGTAGTCGTGTGGGGTATTGAGTTACCCATACTTCCATCTGTTTGGTCAACGTGCAAGCACCGCTGCACGCTTATAATGGCAAGCCTACAAATGTAGGGCATCACGGCTCGTCCGTGATTATACAATAGTTTTTGACTTACAACACCGGTTGTGGAGTCTATAAAAGGGAGAAATCACGCTCCTGGTACTTTGCCCACAACGCCCTGAACGGCTGTCGGAGCGTGGCAAGCATATCCGTTTCTATCGAACTATTGGCTGTGCCGTCGTTTCCTGCGTCCAGAATCATCTTGGCGGTTATCTTGGATGCCTCCAAAAGTGAAGTCCAGTCACCTCCCAGTTCCTTGTGAAAGAACTCCAGGAAATCGGTCGGGTCATCGAAGCGGGAATTTCGTATGGCGCGTTTCAGTCCGGCTACGGCTACACGCTCGACAATCTCTTGGACAAACTCCGTTTCTGCACCTGCCTTTATTGCCGGCTTGTCGCCCGAATGATCTTTGCCGGATTCATCGGCAAGCCGTTTCCGTCCGGCTTCATGATACTGTCCACAAACCTCTCCCATATCTTCGTCAGACAGATTGCCATTTATCCATTCGGACAAAGCCTTGTCCAAATCATCGGCAAGTCCGGACCCTGTCTGACCGGTATAAGAAGCAGGAGTTTCGCCACTGGAGAATGGTGCAAAAGTCACGGTAATGACCACACTCTTTGCGAACCTTGTCCGACGAATATATCCCATCTCCTCCAGTTTGTCAAGGAACGCCCTGACGGTAGCCCTGTGCCAGTGCCATTCCACCGCAAGGTCTGAAATGGTCACATGACACTGGTCAGCCTGCAACACATACTCGTGCTTCTTCAAAAAGGGAGCGATAAAACCTGCCGTTGCTTTCTCCAACAGGTCGTAGTAGGCTCCGGTCTTTGTCTTCCGTTCTCCGACTTTCTCTTTGAGGTAGTCGAAAAACATCATATCTGCCAATACCTGATTGGCGGCTCTATTCTTGTCTTTCATCATTTCATCTGATTTTTGTTTGACTATATGTGGATTCTATTAACCTGCCACTATCCACTTATTCGTGGCAGGTTCGCGTGATGATGTCAGTAGTAATGTTCGGACATTGTTTTTGGATTTTCTTTCAAATGCTTGCGTGTGTCTTCATCCTGCCATTCGACTAACACACGGCAAGAGGGATAGAACATGGCGGCCAAAAGAAGAAAGGCAAGCGTGAACACCGTGGTGTGCAGATGTGGTACAGCGCAGATGACCAATGTGATCAAGGCTGCCATAACGAATCTTTTCTTATTCTCGTGGAGTCTGTGCATCCACCTGTCGGCACGTCTGAACGAGAACAGAACGGCACAAGGTATGGTGGATATCAGAACTCCCCACTCTCCGAAGTGTCCGCCTGCATAGACATAGTAATATAGCAGGAGGAAGATAAGCATACACTGCACATAGAGTTTCCTTGCACTCTCGCTACCCGTCATTCTGAGATAAAACTTTGCCATAAAAAGCCGGTTGCTCCTGTACAATGACATGGGCAGTATAATGAGCAATGCCGGAAATGACATTTCGATGATAATCCAAATCATAATCGTAATCCTTTGTGTAATCAGTATTGTTTGAATAATGGCAGTTCGCTCAGCTCCAGTTTGACCAGCCCATAGGTGGCAATCTCTATAATGGTTTCCACATCCTTGGCTTCGAGATATGACGCCCCTTTTTTAAGCCGTGCCTTTAGCTCGTGATTCTTTTGACGATACCTTGCCAATGCCTTGTCCAGCTCGTATTCGGATATGTTCCATTTCGTGCCACGCTCATAGCCATTGTGCTTATAGGTGGAACGGAGCCGGAGCATACGGCACACGCAGGAAACCGGCCTGCCCCGTCTGAACACGACACTTTGCCTGTATCCATATCCGTCATCCACGACTATCCAACTCCTGTACATATTGATAATGTATAGCATTTGCAGGTATATCGTCCGTCTCATATAAATTCGGCAAGCAGCTCCTCCTTGGTCTTGCGGTACTTGAAATGACCGGTCTTTTCGTGAAGTTTCAAGTCAAGACAGATGTCAGAACACATGAACTCCAGGGATTCATAGATGGTTACATCAATGCGGTCTACCTTGCCGGTATCAGAAACTCTCGCGTTCATCTTGAACATCTGCCCGAAAGCCGAATTGGAATAGGCACAGGTGCTGCTTCCGAATGTCGTTGCGCTTGAAGGAATATGATGATAAAGGGTTATCAGCTCCATGTCGTCCTCGAAGATGTCCATTACTTCTTCCAGATCGTATGGGTCGGCAAGCGGAAACGAAAGGAGGACGTAATCGTCATAGAACTGCGGCTGTTCCATTGTGGTTACATCCAGCAATTGCGGAAGCTGGAGCGGCACAAAGGAGAGAAAGTCATCGTAAAAGAGTCGTAGCATAACTGTTGTATTTATTTGTTTCTGGTTCGTCAAATGGATGTGAGCATTATCTTGATCAGTACTCCTGGCAATACCTGCCATTGGTCGTTGTCCGTTCCGGCAGTCTTGTTGAGTTTGGCTATCATCTGAGGCGTCCGGTCAGCGACGGCATGAAGTGTTGTCCTTTCCATATCGGACAGGATAGCCACACTGAAGCCATCCAAGGCAACATACGGCTGCAACAACATCCAAACGTAAGCCCTTGCCTGCGCTTCGGTCTTTACATTGCCCTGGTTGATGTCATCACGGCAAGCCAAAGCGTTGAGTATGATTCTCCGGTTGGTTCGCCTGGCTGTATATACCAAGGCATCCCGGTAAGAGAGCCTGCCATTCTCCGCAGACCGGAATATCGACAGGCAGCATTTCTCCGTGTCGCGCGTAATGACAGAAAGGTCGGCATCGGCAAGCTCCGGAAGATGGCTCAGGAAAGAACGGAACATCTGGTCTTCCTCTTGTATAAAGGCTAACATCTTGTCTTTGGAGTCTATTCCGGATTTCAGAGTATTGGCAAGAAAGGATTGGTAGATTGACACAGTTTGTTTTGCATTTCCGTGACACGGTGCTACTGAATCCAACGACCTGAAGAAAGGTTCTGCATCTGTTACCGCTTGTGCCAGTTCTGTGTCCTGTCGATATTGGGAAGTCTTTTCTTTGATGAGCAACACATCAGCGAAAGTTCTCGACTTCTCCAGAGCCAGACGGGTAAATTCAATGCGCAACGAATCGTGCAATCCACGAATTTCGCTTTCGTAATTGGCGTGGATACAGTTTGCCGTGTCTTTGGCAATACAGGCAGATACTGAATCCCGAAGCGACTGCCAGTCGTTTATTTTTTCAATCAGACGCTCTGTTGGCAGGTTTTCTTCCTTTCGCACCTCGGACAGGTATGACCTGTAAGCATCGGCAGCATTTTTGACGGCCTGAAACATACTGTTGCCAGTCTTTTCTCCGCATGATGCCAATGTGACAATGGCCAAGCATACGGCAAGGAGTTTGACACATTGTCCATGTGTTTTTGAGTATGATTTACACTTCACACCTTTTATTATCAGCTCTATTTTCTCGTTAAATAAACCTTTAAACATGATTTCTTCGTTGAATTATGGTGGCAAAGATAAGTATAAAAGTTAGCACAATGATACTCTAAAATGAAACTTTAATCTATTTTCTTTTTCATACTTACGAGTATAATCCGCAGAACAAACAAGAGCGTAACAAGTGAAAACATAAAGTATAATAATTGAAAAATATTTTGTTGAGTATGATTTTAACCGAATTAAACTTTATATCTTTGCACTTGGTATCATTTAGCATTGAACAGTACTATGGCAAAAGTAGGTTACATATTCAAGGCAGCCGGCTATGACGGCTTCGACACTGATGTGGAGTGGATGAAGCAATACGGTTGTGTACAAGTGATTGAGGAGGAAAACGGACACGAGAAACTGCGTCCCCAATGGAAACAGCTCATGGCAAATCTGGAGCGGGGGGACGAAATCGTACTCGCTAAATTCAGCAACGCCCTGCGTGGTTCTCGTGAACTGGCGGCATTCATCGAGTTCTGCCGTGTAAAGGTGGTGAGGATTATCTCCATTCACGACAAGGTTGACAGTCGTGGCTACCTGTTCCCTGAAACCAAAGTTGCGGATGTTTTGGAGATATTCGGTGCGCTTCCGGAAGAGTGTGCCGCATTGCGAAAGGCTTCAGCGCATATCATCCAACTAAAGCAGAACATAAACCAGCCGTCCAAAGAGAATAACATCAGCAAGGCGGAAAGGGAGAAAACCATCGTGGCGATGTACAACAACGGGCATTCAATAGATGACATCTGGAAAGTAAGCGGATTCAGCAGCCGCAGCTCCGTGTTCCGCATACTCAACAAATACGGAGTTTCGCTCAATCGGGGCAAGTTCAGCGGGCCGCTGGGAAAACGTAAACCGAAATAAGAATAAAGTAAACTATAAAACATACTGCATATTTGAGAAAAAGCAGTATCTTTGCAAGGTAAATATGTTCGACAGATGTGTATTACAGACAAACTCAAAGAAGAAGGCTTCGTCTCGACTAAGAATTTGAGCGACTGGCAAGAACAACAGTTGCAGGATGCTGTCCGTAAAGGCGAAGCGGTAAGGCTCAAAAACGGCATATATGCAGATATTGATGCCTTGGCAAATACCATGGTGGATATACGGATGATAGTCCCCGGTGGCATACTATGCCTTTGGTCGGCATGGTCTGTTTATAATTTGACGACACAGATACCCAATGCTTACTATATAGCCATTGAACGAACACGAAAGATCGTTCTGCCTGATTATCCGGAATTTCAACTGGTTTATCAATCCGACAATCTGCTCTCTATCGGGGCAACCCGAAAAAATGTGCAAGGATACGATATTCCTATCTTTGATATGGAACGTTCTGTATGCGATGCAATCAAATACAGAAACAAAGTCGGCATTGATGTAATGGCAGAAATCCTCCAAACTTATCTAAGACGTCCGGACAAAAATATCTCACGGCTGATGGATTACGCATCAAAGCTAAGAATACGCAAAACACTGAATCAATATCTTGAAGTATGGCAATAAAAGAAATACATAATTTCGGCTGTTCGGTAAAAGCCAAATTGTTGAATATCTCACGGAATGAGAAACTTGGGTACCAGATGTTGGTGACAAGATACTTCCAGGAGCGTTTGCTCTATCGTTTGTCGATAAGCCAGTACCACGACCATTTCTTCCTGAAAGGTGGAGCCTTGTTGTATGCGCATGAACGCTTTATGGCAAGGCCTACATTGGATATTGATTTTATGGGGCATCATATTGACAATGACAAGGATAATGTCAAAAAGGTGTTTGCCGAGATTTGTGCGATTCCATACCAACAAGACGGGGTGACATTTTATACAGAAACTCTGAGAACCGAAGACATTGCCGTTGAAAAGAAATATCCAGGTGTAAGGCTCACGCTGGGTGCCTCCATTGATACCATTCGCCAAGACGTATCAATGGATATCGGATTTGGAGACGTGATAACTCCATGCCCTTCCGAACTGGATTATCCAAATTTAATTGACGGATTCCCGGCAACTAACATTTTGGCATATTCATTAGAAACCGTAATCGCCGAAAAGTTTCAAACTGTGATTGTAAGAGCGGAAGCCAACAGTAGGATGAAAGATTTTTACGACCTATACACTATTTTACACGGAGGGAAATATGACAGTGAGATATTAAGTGAGGCCATTAACGCCACTTTTGAAAATCGCCAGACTGTCTATACGGACAATCATATTGTATTCAGCAATGATTTTGCCAACAATACGGACTTAAACACACGATGGAACTCGTTTGTCAAGAAACTTAAACTCCAACAAGAACTGACTTTTCCTGAAGTTGTAGGTTTCCTGCAAACCAAGCTCGAACCTTATTGGAAGAAACTGAAATAGTCACATATTGCACTGATATTTAACATTATATATTCATCTATGTCGCGATTTTTTCGTATCTTTACAAGTAGTAATCAGAAATAAATCAGTGATATGGGAGACGTAATCATTACAGTATTGGGATTGTGGGTGTTCATCAGAATCTTGAAAGTGATATTCGGAGGCTGGAGCAAAAGCGACTACCAGCGGGACAGGTAAGATTCAACCAACAGAATGCAGCCTATGACAGTCGTTCCTGTCTGGTATAGCGAGAGTCGTAAAAGTCAGTATTTAATTCTCCCTCTTGTCGAAAATATCAACCCAATCAAAGGGCGGGCAGTAAACGAGTTTCTTCTGCAAGCCCGATAAATAACAGAATGTTTTGCCTACCGGGAGAAAACGAAGTCTTGGAGCGGTTGGCAAATCTTTTTGTATCGGGCGATTTCGACAGAGTGTCTTGCGAAAGAGGAGCAACGTGCAACATTGCGCAGCCGAGCAAGTCTCTCGAAGAAAAATAGAAGAAGCCGTTTACGGGATGGGTGAAAACTTATAATGGGCAACCCATAGACGTATAACAGGTAAACATACGAGCAAAAACAAAAGCGACCGAAGCCGCTTTGTCTGTCGGAACGAGGCAGGAGTTATTTCTTGCCTTTTTTCGTTTTCTTTTCCGGCTTCGCAGGAGTTTCTTCCTTGTCGGGTGTCTGGTAGAACTTGTTAGCGACCATGACGATGCGGTTGTGTTTCACGCCGTCCTTGTCAATCCATTCTTCGGGTTTGAAGTAGCCCTCCACTGTGAGCAGGGTACCCTTGGTGATTTGGGCAAGCGAATCGGTGTTGGCGTTGTTGCGCCAGGCTTCCACGTTGATGAAAGCGGACACACGTTTCGTTTCCTCGCCGCTCTTCTCCTGACGGCTTACTGCCAATGAGAAGCGTGCCACGCTTGCGTTTGCGAACTGACGGATTTCTGCATCCTTACCTACGAACCCTGATACTGCGAAATTGTTCTCAATCTGTTTCATGTTACAATGCTTTAAGTTGTTAATTAAATTATTTTTACGCTGCCAATATAAGTGAGTGCAGTTACAGGGTTGCGACAAGGTTAGCAATCAAATACTCTTTATTTTTGTCAGCGTAAGCCGTCAAAACCTTCGGCCCGATAAAGGAAGATTTGTGAAGCTACACCATTGACCAAGGCTTTCAGCCGTACCCGGCTGCATACTAACTTTGCAACGGAAAAATGAGGAATAACACGACCAAAAGCTGTAACGATATGGATTGGTGAATAAACAAGTGAGCAAGGTTCGCAGACGAAGGACAGTATCCGTCCGCAGACACAAAGTTTCAGGTACGCTTCGGCTGTAAATCCAAAAGGAGCAGAGTGATGAAGCGAGGAATCCAGTATGTCCTCTCAATGTGGATGCCGTAATACTGAATCCGTTATGACGCTGCACAGCCAAAGGTATTTTGCTATGGAAGGGATATCCGAAGAACAGAATGGCACACGACGATCGCGGAAACCAGCATCAGAATAGCCGCATTCTACCTTACCGACAGAACCGGAGAAATCGAGGCAAAGAAAACAATGGCAAGAAGTCCGGTGCTCGTTGAACAAAGCAGCACGGTCGCCATTGCGAAATATGAAATGCCATATATACAAAAGGAGATTTGACAGTCAAAGGTGAATATATAAGAGGAAGAACGGCTTGCAAGGCAAGCCCAAATTATAAAAGTTGATGCCATTGGATATGTATTTCCAAATGGCGTGGGCACAGCAATGTGGAGCATTGCCCCACATTGCCATTCTGCCAGATGCCGGTCAGTTCAGGTATGACCATTCTGTTATCTCCAGTTCCTCGCCACAAGGGAAATCAATGATAGGGTCACAAATGAATGTACCACAGAAATTGACTACTACACAGCCGTTTTTCAGAGAGGCTGGTTCACTCCAATCATCGTCCGTATGTCGGATATGATACCACAGTTTACCCTTGGGCAAGGTTTCGGTGGCAATCCGCAAATCAATAAAATCGCCCTCAATGGTCTTGCCATTCGCCAAAGTCAGAAGCATTGGCGATTTGCTTTCTTTTCTGTAATCGTACAGCATAATCTTTCTTTTAATCTGTTATCTCAATTATTTCATCAATCCGACCGCAAAGGAATGTCCGTAAAGCGGTCTTGTCCACAGCATAGTATTCGGCTATATGTCCGTATTGCTTGACAAAGTAGCGTTTCAGTATGTCCGAGAAGTCAAAGCGGTAGCCCATTAGCGGAACAGCCCTTTTGAAATAGGTGTTGCTGTTCACGCTGTCCGTAAGCCAATTCTTCTGTTGTCGGCTCATTGGCGTACCCTCATTGAGTTGCACTCTCAATTTATAGACCTTGCTGTCTTGCAGGGTTGAAAGTTCGGGAATATCCCAATCCACAAACCTTGTCGCTATCGGTGTCACCATAAAGCAATCCTCCATTAGTCATAGATTAGCACTTCATCCCGGTATTCCACCACCTCCTTGCCGTTGGTGAGCCTTACCACTATCTCGTTGCCGTAGTCTCCCACGACTTCCCCCTCTGTATGCCCTTTGTAAGGAGTCAGTAACGTGCATAAGCACCCGATAATGTCTGTATCTTGTTCGTCCTCGTAATACATAGTCAGTGAGTTTTTAAGAGTTATCGGTATGACCATTCTCCATTAGAGAACACTTGGAAGTTCACATACTCGTTACATAGTTCGTGTGTCAGCACTCGAATGTAGATTTTGTCTTTGTCCTCCAAAAGAGAAATCATCTTGTTTATCTCTTTTTCGGGATAGTCCCATTTTGACGAAAACTCGCCCTCGATACTGTCTTCCGACCTGTCAAGGTAACAGTCGCAAAATGTGTCTTCCAAGAAGTTCTCCACCTTATCAAGGTCTTTCTCGTTCTCCGTACTTGCGTAGAAGATGTTAGTCGCGTAATTTGCCATAATCGCTTTTGATTTGATTTTTTACTTTTCCCTCTGTTAGCATCAGCTACTTTCGGGTTTGATTAAAATTATGTCGCTTTGCAAGGTGTCTCGGCTCTTCCTGCAAGATTTCACAGACAAAATACGACCTCAGTTGAAAACCGAGTGTGGAGATTTTGGCTTGAACCGATAGGCTTGACCTTGCAAGGAAGAAAGACGGGATATATACCTTTGCGACACAATTCTTATCAGCCAACCCGAAAGACGATGTGAAGACGAGAAAGGATAGTAAGTGTGCAACAGGAGCACTATAAACGGCAAAAACGCATTTCAAGCAATAGCGAATAAAAAGAAGGATTTGCTGACGAAAAGAAAAAGCAACCAAGAGTTTAGAAATTGAGAAAATCAAGCAGTTTAGTTTAGAACTTGATTAGATATACAAAAACCAAACTAAACCTATTCCATCATTACTCTACTCACGTTATTGGAAACTGCATCAAACCTAACTTTCGTCCGAGGGACAAGCGAGGGACAAACAGCAATACAACGAGGGACAAACCGTGTCTCTTGCAATTCAACACGTTTTTTGGGAAGTGGTTTTATTGTTTTTCTTTCTTTTGGTATGCGAAATTTTGTCCCCCGTTTGTCCCCCAAAAATATTCTTCAAAAATTTACATATTGATATACAACACTTTATGCAGCATAAATATCATTTGCGTGGGGAAATAAACATTCTGCATCGGGAAATAGCTTAACCTACTGATTATCAATTATCTATATAACCAACTGATAGATATATACATAATAGAAGCAAATACTAAGTCAGAAAATGTAATATCTCTGATTTTTTCAACTTTTGTCCCTCGTTTGTCCTTCAGCGTGGCATCAAGGGACAAAATTTTGTCCCTTGATGTAATTTTGAGGCTTTTCTCTATAAAATCTGTCAAAATAGCAGATATTTGATGTCTGAATAATGTTTTTTATTTCTCAGTCTCAAATATATTTGAATTGTACAGCATTGATAAACAGTTATATACATTGATATATTCGGAATAAGAATTACTACAGATGATATTCTGATGTAAATACAAATAACATTCTATTGAAATATTAATCTTAGAATTCCTACTGGTTGGTACCTACAATATTGTCATGGACTTGCTGGTTCTGAACCAACTTTATTTTATTGTGAAACTTTTCAATATTATCCACATTCTTAGTGGACAGCAAGATTATTGGAAATAATAACAGAAACGAATGGAGAATTTGGAAAAGACCTCTATCTAACCAGTCAAAAAAATTCTATCAATGATGAAGAAGTTATTTCCAATAACAAACTGCATCAAAACGGTAGAGTTGTATATAAGTGGGCTATACAAACATTATCTTATGACTTATAATCTCTCGTTCGCAAAAATTGTTTATCATTGCAACGGATAATCAATTATTCCGTATCTGATTGATACACAAATAGCAAATACTATGGTAGAAAGTTGTTGGTAACGATTTGGCGACAGCGGTGTTGCACTAATCTTCTGCATTATGCTTTGTCAAACAACTCTGATATAAAAGTAGCCAATTTCTTGATTAAACCAAGGATTTGACTACTTTTAAGTTATAATCTCATTTGACAGTTATAAATAGTCATATTTCAGCTATAATTGATGAATTACGACCCCAAAAACCATGTCCGATCTTCGGGATGAATCAATCCAATCTCTTTCATCTCAGAAAGAATATTGCCAATCATACGCTCTTGTTGCTCTTGGGTCTTATTCTGGGGTAATACCTCTTTCAAATATTCAAAAATGGCATCACGCTTTGCTCCTGAGGAACCTGCATTCTGCAAATATTGTATTATCATTTGCTGAATCTTTGCCTTATCAAGCCCCTTGTTTCCCTAATCAAATAAGCTGATAAACAGACAGTTGAAATCTTACGGCCCTAAAATTGATTCTTGCGGCCCTAGACAAACGATGGAAAATCCGGTGCTTTTACATAACGGGTATATTTGCCTGCACCATCTTTCTGTATAATCCCTGCATTTTTCATCTTTGAAATCAAGCCTCTAATTTGTTTTTCGGACAACATGTCTTGAAATACCTTTTTGAGAAAAGAACGATTTATATAACCATTTTTATGAAAACAGCCTGAAACCAACTTGAGGTAATTCATATTCATTCCTTTCAATCTTTCAGCAGACTCATTCCGATACTCCTCGGACAAGCGATGAGAGCCGTTTTCGTAACCGATAAGGTTTTCTTCCGACAATTTTCATAAAATCTTTTCATCAAGCCCCTCGCAATCCCTCATTGCCATTTTGTACAAAGCCAGCAATTCAAAGACATTCAGTTGCTCGGCGACAGCTCTATTATCCTGTACCTTCCTGACAAAAATAACAAAAGCCGTATCAAATATAGGAACTTTGAACGTGAGACTTACCTGATACGAGTCTGTTCCCGAATAGTCAGGCAGTGCTTTCCCTTCCAGCCGGGTAGGTCAGCTCCCTTACGGGAGCCTTCCCCCCTAAGAACCGTACATGAAAGTTTCCCTTCATACGGCTCAAGCAACTCAAAGTTTCTGTTATGAAACCGGCTCAAAGTAATTTCCATTTGTTGGTGTCAGTGATTTTACAGCATTTATTATGTGTCAAATATTTAACCTTCTTACCATTTATCATTTTATGGGTTAATGTCCATGTGGTTTTGTCCGATAAGGGTTCACCACATACCGGACATCTTTGCATTTGATTTTCCCATGTCCTTAAAATGGTTCGATTGCCATTGAAGTGTTCCAACATCTGTTGGGTGTGTCGTTTTTTGTAGTAGACTTCCCATTGTGGATCATAAGGATTTGAATCATTACATATTTTGATATGTTTTATTATTTTCTTGTCACACAATCTTTTAAGAGAAAATAATTGTCCTGCATTTTCTTCTTCCAACTGTGTTCCAAATATCCAGTTGTTCCCATCTACAGAATGGAAATATCGTTGTTTAATCCAACGCTTTCCCTTTTTGAGGTGTCTTCTAAACGACCATCTCCAGAGTTTTCGCACAATCATATGGTCTAACTTGTTAAATGTCTCTGAGGCAACACAGTTTCTGTAATAATTTCCCCAACCATCTATCACAGGGGTTAGAAGTCTTATAAGTATCTCTTGCTTCGCAGACTTGTTGCGTTCAACAATCTCTTTTATCTTCCCATATAATTTCTTCACCTTATCTTTCGATGGGGTAATGAGAAGATTTCCTTTATATTTTCTGATGTTGAATCCAAGAAAATCAAATCCATCATCTATATGGGTTATCTTCGTCTTTTCTTCGGAGAGAGTAAGACCTCTGTCCGCTAAAAACTCTTTGACCATCAGCTTGATTTCATTTTCCAGTGTTTCTCTGTTTTCACAGGTAATAATGAAATCATCCGCATATCTGACCAAATAGACTTTTGGGTTGTAGTACATTTTTCTTGTATTTATCGCCTTAAATCGCTTTGCAAGTAGACCCTGCAAACCATCTAATGTCATATTCGCCAAAGTCGGGGAGATAATTCCGCCCTGCGGAATACCTTCTTTTGTCGGAAAGAATTGTTTGTTAAACACAAACCCGCATTTAAGCCATTTCCTCAACATTATTTTGTCCATTGGTATGTTGTTTATCAACCATTTGTGACTAATGTGGTCAAAACAGCCTTTTATATCTCCTTCCAGAATCCATTTGCATTGATAATCAGGAGATAAATGCAGGAAACACTGACTGATTGCATCTTTTGTACTTCTGTGTTTGCGGAATCCAAAAGAGCTTTTATCAGCGGTAGTTTCCGATATGGCTTCTAATGCCAGCAGATACAATGCTTGCATTGCCCTGTCTTTCATTGTCGGTATTCCCAGTGGGCGCAATTTCCCGTTGCTCTTCTTAATATGCACCCTTTTTAGAGGTTGGGGAGTATAGCCTCTTTGCTTCAAATCGGAAATTGCTTTTGATTTGGAGAGATGAGTAGACCATGTTACTCCATCAACACCTGCTGTATCATTATTGGAAGTTACTTGTTTTATCACTAATGCTTTAGCGTAAAACGAATGGATCAATATCCACTGCAAGGCTTTCACCTTGTTGTGGCGACTATCCTTCTGAGCCTTTACAATACGAGTTTGTAGCTTCTTAACCTTTGCTTCACATTTGTTCCAGTCTACGCTTTCCCAAATAGTGATTTGTTGGTCAGTAGATGCACACGAGGTTTTAATTTCGTTCATTTGCTTTTCTCCTTTAAAAAGTTCTAAAAGTTTCTTGTAAAGAGTTACCTAACGCAGAAGTCTGCCCACTTTCGTGGTGAGTGATATTGTTCCATTTAATCCATAAACAGGACTCAACTCATATCCTCCTCATTACAAGGATGGCATTCGCTTTTTCTGCAATCCCATACCCGCACCCCCATAGGCTCACCTTACGGCTCGCTTTCCTGAAATACAGGAGAGATACGGGTTTTCCGTGTTCTGTATATGTGACAATAAGATGGGTTAGAATCTGTCTTTTCACCGGCAGTACTAATGTTCGTGTAATCCTAGAATCAAAAGGATTAACCGACTGCATACCTTTTAGTAAAGCCTGTCAGTAGTCTTTGGCTTTTCTACAATCACGATGTTTAAGCAACAGTTCACATTTGTTATTCATACCATCCAGCCTAGCTCCCCTACTATATGACACTAATAGCAGTTGCTTTCCCCTCACGGTTCAAATTTCTCCTTTCGGAAGGGCTTCATTGTCCGAGCAGCTTAGTACAAGACCATTACTGGTTATGCACCTGCCGTAGGCTACTGCTGACGAAACAGCAGGTTCAATCAGATTATTACTTTTTTTTGTAATAGTCAGTAAAACAATCACATACACAACTTAGCACGTCACAGTAATACAGTTGTAGAACATTTTATCCACTCCCTGACCGGAACGCTCCACCAATCCTGTCTTCTGCAATATCTCGCTCATCAGTTTACTGCGCGGAACGCTGTTCACTGTCAAAATGTTGTTCATATCCACCCCGGACGGAAAACCACCAGCATTGGTAATGGTTATACTATCGGGATATTGCTTGATGACAACATCGCTCTGAATCAACATTGAGCGGTGGCAACAAGCATTCAATATCGCCTCTCTGATTGCCCCCTTGTTGAAAGATGGTATATCGAATATATAAGAGCCGTCATTGTAATGCAGAAGCGAATTGCTGGCAGGCTGGTTGATGTAATCCCATACCTTGTCAATCACTATGTAAGCGTCTCCGCGGTTCTATATAGTGTGGTAGAATAAAAAGTTTAATAAGCCTTGTTTAGCTATTCTCCTTTTCCCACTTGTCAGGCAGGAGTTCCCTATATTTTTCCAGTGGCGTGTTCGGTTGCCATTCTGCGGTTCTGTTTATCACATCCGTGAGATACTTAAACAGATTTACTTTATGCATCCTGCAAGTGAGTGCTATCGTGTAGAGTATGGCGCCCCGTTCGGCACCCTTATGGCTGCCGAAGAACAATGAGTTTTTTCTTGACAGGAATATGTACCGGTTCATCCGTTCAACTATATTGTTGTCCAGGAAAGTGTCACCATAGTTGAAGATGTCCACTACGGCATTCCACTCATTGCGAAAATAGGTAATGGCTTCCCTTAGTTCGCTCTTGGGTAACAAGTCCCCCCGTTCTTCTATTTCATCAAGCACATCTTTTATTTCCCCGAGTATGTCCAGAGCATACTTTTTGCGGTGTGCAAGATGCTGTTCCGCCGTCCATCCGTCCACCCCGACTTTATGCTTATGCTCGTTTTGATAAAGTTTGTTTATCAGTTCCACGCTTCTTTTTACATCCGGGTCGTTCTCACCGCTATCTATAAATTTCCGTTTTATATGTTGCAGGCACGGGATGCGTGTGATATGGGGATAAGCATCGCTTTCGAGTTTCCGGTAAGGTGAGTAGCCGTCACTTTTATGATGCCCTTGCAACTGCCTAATTCGTTAAGAATAACTCTTTCAGAGCGGGAACCGTCATCGTAGAGCAGATATATCATCCCGGTGTTTATACCCACAACCACCCAGAGGTATCCCTTGCGGACTCCTTTTCCCTTACTGTTCTTTTCCGGGACGAGTATTTTGTAATAGGTTTCTTCAGCGTAAAGCCATAACCTTCGAAGTAGCTGATGATTCTTTCTACAGGCAGTGATTGTATGTAACGTAATTTTATCATTCCGGCAATGAATGAGCTGTCATTGCTGGAATTCAGGAAAGCCGAAGCCGGTGTTTTTCCCTCAAACAGGCGGCCGTCCTGCGTATAGGTGTGTATCTTGTAGACGTGCTTGATGAAGCGCATGGGGACACATTCATAGCGGACGCATATTCTGGGAGTGGGAGTAAACAGCCGGGCTTTATTGATGTCAAAACCGGGATCATCGGGATAAACGACATGTTCCTCCTCCTCCAGCTCATAATGCATGTCACGTCTGGCCCCATTGTTCTTCCTGGCTTTACGCCCGGCGGCTTTTTCCGCTTCTGCCTTCCGCCTCTCCTCTTCGGACAGAGCAGGCCGGGGAGCCTGTTGCCGTTCGGATGTGTTGGATACAAGTTTGGCGAGTCCCTTGGCAATGCGTTGTTGCTTGCCAAGGGATTCACCTTTTTGAAGGAGTGCCTCCTTAAGGGAGGAGACCTCTTTTGTCAAAGCATCTATCTGGACCAGAAGCCTGTTGTTGTCATCCCGTAATCCCTTGATTTGTTCCTTCAATAACTCTATGAGTTCATCCTTTTTCATGGCATAAAGATACGAAATATTAACGGGACAGCCATGGAGATCAGACAATATTTGTGATGTAAATTATTAAGGAACAAACGATTATGTCATATCCTAAAGCGTTTTCGCAGTCGCACGGACTTCTCCATTCAGGATAAAAGACAAAATCTGATAGGAAACCTCGTAATTGCCAGTATCGGGGTTAAATGTCGGCAGCTCAAAACTTCCACCTTCGAGACGCTTGTAGTAAAGAAGAAAGCCGTCACCGTCCCAATGCAGTATTTTTACACCCTGTCGGTTCTTGCCAAAGAACAAAAAGACAACTCCTGATATGGGAGACAAACCTTTCATCTCTGAGCGTATAATATTGAATAAACCGTCAATGCCAAGGTTCATACGGACAAAGCCCTGATACAGGTAGTACCGGTTGGCTGATGTTAGAGAATACATGGATCCCCCTCTCTTCGTTCATAATCGTGCAACATTTGAATGATACCGCCGGGAGTGACCCGTTTGACCGAAATGGTCATACCGCTATTGAAGGTGATTGTGACTCCGGAAAGGCTGAACTCTTCTTCCGACAACATGACGGGAACTATTTGACTGAACGAAGGAGAGGTACTTGTCGGTCGGGAGGGGGAAACACCGCCATAATAATTACGGACCGCATCTTCCTTAGCTTGTTTAACACTATAGCCCCGTCGGGACATCCAGGAACTCATACCTCCAGAAGTGGTATGCTGCTCGCGGCAAACATCGGCTAAAGAACAATGACAGTCTACTTTCAATACTTCAAGGAAACGTTACCAGGTTTTTCTAAATCTATTTTCTGCTAAATCCATAATGATTCATTTTTATACCAGGCAAAGATATAAGAACGAAAAAAGAGAGACAATATAGAAACGCGGAGACGCTTATATGGTGGACCAAGTATTGTGAGACTGACTTGCTGGAATTTAACGCAAACTTTCCAATATCAGAGAGAGATTATAGCATTTTTAAAATTTACAGAGGCTTCTTTGCTTACGATTCTCGCTTCTGCCGTCGGGTGTCGCACGTAAAAAACAACCTTGTTCTGAGCTCGAAGATTCGGAACAAAGAGAGATAAAAATGAAACTATGATTGCGATGGAACAGATTACCACCGTAGCTACCAATTGAGGATGGCAAGTTAAGCCGAATAAATGTTTTTGTTTATTGAATTATATTCCTTATTTACATATAATACTATACATAATAAAAATGTAATAATTAGATATGTATATGATATATTGGATAATTAGTAAATTTAATATATTAACACACCATATACAACCATTTAATTTGAAAAATTGCGTGGAATTATGAAATATTTTTAATAAATATATTGTTTGTATTAATAATATTATATATATTTGTTGCGTTTAAGGCCTTAAATAAAAGAATTATATCAAATAATTAACCTTAAAGTTATCATGTTTAAATGAAAAAAACGTTCATTTTAGTTCTCTGCTTGAGCATGTTTATCGGGCAAAGATCTGTCTTGGCCAAGCCAATGGAAATAGAAGAGAAACTTTTCCAAGAAACTCTTCAGCAAAGCAAAAATGTAACCGGTCTACTGACAGACGAATATGGGAATCCCATTATCGGCGCCACGATATTGGTGAAAGGAACCACGCAAGGGGTTATTTCAGATATTAATGGGCGCTTTTCCATTCGGGTTGCAGTTGGTGAAACACTCTCTTTCTCATTTATTGGTTATGAAAACGTTGAGAAAAAGGTGACTTCCGAAACAGAGGTTTTTAATATCCGCATGATTGAGGAGTCCACTTCTTTAAAAGATGTGGTTATTGTTGGATTTGGAAAACAAAAGAAAGCGAGTGTAGTCGGAGCAATAAGCTCTGTCAAACCGGAATCTTTCAAACTTCCAACAAGCTCATTGTCAGCATCATTAGCGGGAAGGATGTCTGGCGTAATCGCTGTTCAACGTTCTGGTGAGCCTGGCGGGGACGGGGCGGATTTTTGGATACGGGGTATCGGAACAAACGGGGCTAACTCCGCACCTCTCATATTACTAGATGGAGTAGAAATTTCATCAGGAGATTTGAATGACATCCAGCCAGATGATATTCAGAGTTTCTCTATATTAAAAGATGCCAGTGCAACAGCACTTTATGGAGTCCGGGGAGCTAATGGAGTGATGATTGTCACTACCAAGGAAGGAGCTACAAATGAGAAAATATCTGTAAAAGCACGTTTGGAGAATTCTTGGAGTATGCCATCGTATCATCTTGATATGGTTGATGGCCCGACTTATATGCGTATGTATAACGAAGCTTTGAAAAATGATGATCCTAACACTTCTCCAATGTATTCGGAAGATAGAATTCAGGAAACAATAAAAGGATTAAATAGATATATATACCCGAACGTTGACTGGCAAAAAGAAATATTTAAAAATGTAACAATGAATCAACGGGCCAATATAAATATTAGCGGTGGAAGTAAAATTGCATCATATTATGTGTCTGCTGGCATCTACAGAGATACTGGGATCATGAAAAATATATCACAAGGAAGTTTCAATAATAATATAGACAATAAAAGATATAACTTTCAAGCTAATATAAACGCTAATGTGACAAAAACTACAAAAGTAAGTCTCAAACTGAGCACTGTTATCGATGACAAAAACAGTCCAGTTGTCAGCGCAGCTGATACTTATCGAAATATTATACAGAAAACCAATCCGGTAAATTTTCCTATCATGTTTCCGGCAGGTAGCGGTCCTTTAGGAAATGAAACTAACATACTCTATGGAAATATGAGTTTTAATGGAGCCACTTTTGTCAATCCTTATGCTGAATTGGCAAAGGGGTATTCTACCACGTTTTCTTCCACGGTCATTTCCACCTTTGAGTTAAAACAAGATTTGTCCATGCTTGCAAAAGGTTTGTCAGCAAGGGCTTTGTTTTCATATAAGAATTGGAATACAGCAAAGACTGATCGTTCCACTGTACCTTTTTACTACCAAATAAGTAAGTATAACCCTACAGATTATACTTACACTTTGGAGAAAATAGGGACAACCGGAAGTGATTATTTGTCCTTCTCTAAGGCCAATAACGGAGACAGAACTATTTATTGGGAAGCTGCTATTGACTACCAGCGGTTGTTCGGGAAGAATAATATAACAGCGATGCTGCTTTATAACCAGAGACAATATAATCCTGCTTTTCCTAGCTCCTTGTTTGACGCTGTGCCTTATCGTACCACAGGATTGGCTGGTCGTTTTACCTATGCTTATGACGAGCGGTATTTTGCGGAGTTTAATTTTGGTTACAATGGTACAGAAAATTTTATTAAAGATAGGCAATTTGGATTCTTCCCGTCAATAGCCTTAGGGTACAGTATTTCAAATGAGGATTTTTTCAAGCCTCTAAGAAGTGTAGTTACAGCATTGAAAATAAGAGGAAGTTATGGCTTGGTCGGGAACGATAAAATAGCTGGAGCCCGCTTTCCTTATTTAACGGAGATTTCTTTAGGTACTGGCCCTAATTATCACTACGGTGAAAACATGAATACATGGTATAGTGGAATCACTTTCACACGTATTGGCAATGAACAAGCAAAATGGGAGGTTGGATATAAGGCAAATGTTGGTATTGATATGGAGATATTAGGCAGCCTAAATTTGACAATAGATTATTTTACAGAACGTCGAACCGGAATCTTTCAACAGCCCGCGACCTTACCAAGTAGTATGGGGTTTGGAAGCACTATTCCATATTACAATTTGGGAGAAGTTAAGAATAGTGGAATTGATGCTTCATTCACATACAATAAGGCTGTAAATAAAGATTTTACAATAAGCTTGCTTGGAAATATTGTATACGCACATAACAAGATAATAAAGGATCAGTATCCGGAACAGATATACTCCAATCTTAGCCACATTGGTCATCCTATCAATTCAATATATGGTTTAACCGCATCAGGGTTATACGGTACGCAGGAAGAAATAGATCATGGACCTGTGCAGCAATACGGTAGCGGTCCTAAGATAGGTGATATTAAATATGTAGATATAACCAGTCAAGTTGACGGAAAGAATATTGTGAATGATAATGACAAACATGTTATTGGCAGTCCAACAGTTCCGGAAATCACCTATGGATTCGGTGGAACCATACGTTATAAAAAATTTGACTTCGGAATATTCTTTCAAGGGGTGGCTCGTACTTCTTTCATCCTATCCGCTGGTAATATGGCCCCATTTGGGCGATGGAATGCGAATGTTGCCCAGTGGATTGCTGATGATTATTGGAGTGAATCCAATCCTAATCCTAAAGCTCAATACCCACGCCTATCAGCCATAGGCAACGAGAACAACCACCAAAACTCCACTTATTGGTTGAGAGATGGTTCCTTCCTAAAACTGAAAAGTCTCGAGTTCGGTTATTCAATGAAGTATCTTCGTTTCTATGTTAATGGAACGAATCTTTTAACATTCTCTAATTTTAAACTTTGGGATCCGGAAATGGGGGGAAATGGATATTATCAATATCCAACACAAAGAGTTTTTAACATAGGAATACAATTTAATTTTAATTAATCATGAAACTAAAAGATGTATTATTAATAATTAGTAGCAGTGTAATTTTAACTTCATGCAACTACTTGGATGTGGTTCCTTCTGAGATTCCACAATTAAGCGATGCATTTAAAAACGAGGCAACGGCACAAAACTATATAATGGGGAATGTTTACGGGTATATTCCAACAGAGAGCTCGATCGCAGAAAATCCTGCTCTTCTTTCCACAGATGAACTTGATATACCATGGAGAAATGACAAAACCAATTTTAAAGCGTACCATATCAACCTAGGCACTTTGGATACTTCGTCCCCATATTTTAATTTATGGGAAGGGGCTAACGGTTCTAAAGCATTATATAAGGGTATCCGTGAAGCATACGTATTTCTAGAAAATATTGATCAGGTTCCGGATTTGGATGTTGCTAAAAAAGCACGTTGGATTGCAGAAGCGCATTTTCTGATAGGTTATTACCATTTCTGCCTATTACGGCAATATGGACCGATTATAGTAGCCAGAAACAGTGTAGATATGAATGCTCCGGAAGAACAACGCTATCCCCGAAGAGAACCTGTAGATAACTGTTTTAACTTCATTTTAGAGAATATAGATTATGCAATAAACAACGGTCTGCCACAAAGTGTTACAAGTAATGAATGGGGTCGTATCACAACCCTTATAGCCAAAAGTTTAAAAAGCCGTATCTTACTATATAGAGCCAGTCCGATATTTAACGGGAATGAGGACTATAGCAACTTCAAGGATTCTGATGGTACAATACTTGTCAACACAGTTTATGATGCGGAAAAATGGAAAGCAGCGGCAGATATTTCTTTCGAAGCTATCCAAATGGCTGAAACGAAAGGCGTTAAGCTTTACAAATGTTCAACAAACAGTTCATTGACATTTGCAGATAGCCTTCTTAAGGCTAAAGATCTCACAGGAATTATACCTGGTCAAAGACCTAAGATTTCTTATAACTCTCTTTCGGAAGAGAAGCGTAAAGAATATGATTATCGTTATACAATGGTCGATCCTTGGAACTGTGAACTGATTTGGGGATTTACCAATATAGAGAATAATCAAACATGGCAAAGACACTCAATGCTAAGGCCCTATACTTTTAATGGGATTTCTCCTACGCTGAAAATGGTAGAAGCCTATTATACCAGAAATGGGTTACCAATCGAACAAGATCCCGAATTCGATTATGAGAAACGATATCAGCTTGTAGCTGCGGACAATGTCCATTGTTATGATAGAACCCTACGACTGCACTATAACCGTGAGCCACGTTTTTATGCAAGTATCGCATTCGATAATAGTATATATGAATTGCGTGGGGCGAATATCTTATGTGAGATGCGTTTTAATAAGCCTTATGGCAAGCAATCGCAAGACGCTTCCTCGACAGGATATTTAGTCAAGAAAGGAGTACACCCATCTTCTGATTGCCAGCAAAGCGGTCAAACAGGTTTGCTTGTAAAATATCCCTTCCCTCTTATTAGGTTGGCCGAATTGTATCTGAATTATGCGGAAGCTTTAAATGAATATGAAGGAGAAGCTAGCCATAGCAAAATAATTCCTTATTTAGATAAGATTAGAGAACGTGCTGGAATCCCTGCTCTGTTAAAGTCATGGTCAAAAGCCAGATATCCCAAAACAAGTTTTACAAAGGACGAAATGCGAGAAATCATACATAGAGAACGAATGATCGAATTGTCCTTTGAAGGGCATCGTATGTGGGATGTCAGACGGTGGAAGATAGCTCGCCAAGAATTTGATCAGGATGTAAAGGGTTGGGATGTTAGTGGTCAAAGCGTAGAAGAATTTTATAATGTTTCCGGAGATATGGCCCAACCTCAGATTGTTGCAGATAGAAATTTCCCCAATGAAAAGTATGCATTATGGCCAATATCCATTACAGAGATCCAAAAGAATAGAAATTTGGTACAAACAGACGGCTGGTAAATATGGATAAAAATAAAATTTCAATATTTTTCCATTATAGAGATTTATAAATCTGTCTATGAAATTAATCGGGATGTTTCTCCTTTTGGCATAAGTCAAAAATAGAAATATAGGGCTTCGTAAGAGGCTCTATATTTTTTTAGAAAATTCAATTATAATAGTGCAAGGATAAGATGTAAATTAAACTGTGTTTCAAAGTTAATATTTTATTCTTTGCTGACACAGATACAGTTTAATTTACGTCCTCTTTTATTGCACTTATTGAAATTGTGAATATATATACAGCTTTCTATCTGTCGGAAAACAAAGAGTTTACATCCTCTTCTGTATCTTCCATTTCAAACACCCTCTCGATATCTTTCAGTATTCTGGTATAATTGTCAGATATTTTCTTCTCCGCCCTAAACGCAACTACCAGAAGCGGTTCCTCCTCCAGTTTGAGCAGCCTGAACTTCTTCCTGAAATGCCCTTTGATATTGAAACGGTTTCCCATTCCGATAAATTCCCCCGGATCCAGTGAAGCGAAGTCCTTTGATTCATATATCTCTTCCTTCTGTGTACTGATGGTCACGCTGGAATTGCGGCCGCCACCGCTGCTGCCGGAGCTGGTAGACTTCTTCTCCTTCTCGTATTTCCCGAAAAAAAAAGGGTAATATTTCAATGCCTCCACATCCAGTGTGCGGCCCAGGAAGATATTTCCGAAATTCGCCTCGATGGACGACCTGTCCAGTTTGCTGTACAGTTTTTCCAACTTGGCTCCGAACTGGGTGAGCAGCAGGAACGCCGCCCCGTACTCGCGCAGGACGGAAGGCAGCTTCTCGAAGTCACGCACCTTGAAGGTAGTCATCTCGTCCAAGATAAATACAAAGGGGACCTTGTTCTCCATGGAGAACGAGCGCGAGGTGATGCTCACCATCATGGCAATAACGGGGGATATCACCGATTCCGTCGCATAGTTGTTGCTGATTGCAAAAAGTTTCGGATGCTCCAGATCAATCAGATTGAAATCGAAGTCATTCCCTGTCAGCACATAGTATATGTTCTCATTGGTGGTCAGCTTCGCCACATAGTTGCTGAGGGTGGACACATAGGAGGCCTACATCTTCTCGCTGCCCTCCACCTTGAGGTACGCCCCGCTATCATGGCACTGATATCGTTCAGCTTCAGAAATTCCTGAAGCTATCCCGTATCGGCCTTCATCACGAAGTTAACGATATGCGGCAGCGTGCAACATTCCGGGAACTCGTCCCAAAGCCTGTATGCCACGCCGTTCAGGATGCCAAGCGTACCCGTATACCATTGATGATGTGGGCGGCATCAACGCGCCCAGTACGTCCTCCATCAGCTGCATGAGCATCGTCCTGTCCTTTATATTCTTCCTGTCCAGCGGATTGAAGCGGTAAATCCGGTTCATATTCGTGAAATTTACATAATAGAACTCATGGGGGTATCCGTGTTTCCTGATTAGGTTGTATGCAGTCCGGGGATGGCAAAATCCTTGAAGTCATAGATAAAACCGGCGAATCCGGACCTGATGTATTGTTCCATCAGCGGTTTGCCTATGGATTTGGTCTTGCCGGAACCGGCTCCTCCATAAACAAGGAAATTGGAGAACCAGTAATAATATCTGATAATTGTCCCGCCCGTGGCGTGAAGGGAGAGCAGGGCTTTTCCGACCTTCCGCTTTCTGTCCCTCCTTTGAAAGAAAGACGAAGAAGTACGGAAACGACACCCGGAAGCAGGAACCACCACCCGTCCGGAATGGTGGCATGTGCAACAGCTGTTTCTGCAAGTATCAACAGCAGGAACAGGATATGTGACATCCGGGATTTTCCCGGAAACAGACAACCGGCAATGCCGCCACCAAAAAGCAGGGCTGCCAGTCTCATAATAAACATATGATCCATATTCATAAATTGATTTAGATTTTTCCAGTAAGCGCATCCTTTACCAGTCTTTTAG
>QWCN01001047.1_pt1 | contig 55146 bp, 53 predicted proteins | sample 1972711 | NCBI WGS metagenome assembly QWCN01 (sample SAMN09866707, study PRJNA288562) | Human gut metagenome isolate term1_stool, whole genome shotgun sequencing... | isolation source: gut | host: Homo sapiens | place: USA: California
ACGTACAGCGCTGCTCGCGTGTCCCGAAGGCGGCACGAGCCTGTCAGCAATGGCAGGCCTAGACAGATCGTCGTTTAATACAGAACCCGGCTTACGGTCCATCTCGTTTTCCATTTGGTGTATCTGCAGGGGGTTGTTAGAACCCTTCTTTGCCCCGCCGTCAGGCGCAGAGGCAGAGAGGGTTGATAACAGCCCTCTTTTCGTTTTGGCCAGAGTGTGGTATACTATCCTCACCACGGGAGCACAGTTGTTCGCCGTGGGCAAACAAGAGAGACAGGATGTGAAATCCTCCGATGAAAGATGGTTTTTTGAAAGCAGCAGCCCTCTCGCCCGCGCTTCGGGTGGCGGACTGCGCCTACAACACCCGGCAGATCCTCACAGAGCTGCGTGCCGCCGCCGCCCGCGGCGTGAAGCTGGCCGTGTTCCCTGAGTTCTGCCTGACCGGCTATACCTGCGGCGACCTGTTTTTGCAGCGCACCCTGCAGCAGGGAGCCCTGACCGGCCTGCAGGAGCTGCTGGATGCCAGCCGGGAGCTGGACACCGTGGCCCTTGTGGGCCTGCCCCTGATGGTACGGGGCAAGCTGTACAACTGCGCTGCCGTGTTCTGCCGCGGGCAGCTGCTGGGTCTGGTTCCCAAAACGTACCTGCCCAACTACGGCGAGTTTTATGAAAAGCGGCAGTTCACCCCCGGTTCCACCGAGGTGGAGTGGGTGAATGTCTGCGGGCAGGATGTTCCCTTCGGCACCTCCCTGCTCTTCCGCTGCCGCCAGATGCCCAGCTTTGTGCTGGGCGTGGAGCTCTGCGAGGACCTGTGGAGCGCCCTGCCGCCCTCCACCTTCCACGCACTGGCAGGCGCTACCGTCATCGCCAACCTTTCGGCCAGCGATGAAACGGTAGGCAAGGCCGAGTACCGCCGGGCACTGGTGGAAAACCAGTCTGCCCGTCTGCTCTGCGGCTACCTGTACGCCTCGGCAGGCCACGGCGAGAGCACCCAGGACATGGTGTTCGCAGGCCACGACCTGATCGCCGAGAACGGCACCCTGCTGGCCGAGGTAAAGCCCTTTGCAGGCGGCCTTGCCGAGACGGAGCTGGACTGCCAGCGGATGGAATCGGAGCGGGCACGCAACACCAGCTTTGAGCCCAGCACCGAGGGCTACCAGACCGTGGAGTTCGACCTGGCCCTGACCGACACCGTGCTGACCCGCTGGGTAGACCCCACCCCCTTTATCCCCCACAACGAGCAGCTGCGTGCCGAGCGCTGTGAGCTGATTTTGAAGATGCAGGCCGATGGCCTGGCCAAGCGTCTTGAGCACGCCCGCGCCAAAACAGCCGTCATCGGCATTTCCGGCGGTCTGGACAGCTGCCTTGCCCTGCTGGTGGCTGTCCGCGCCATGAAGCAGCTGGGCCGCCCCACCACCGATGTGCTGGCCGTGACCATGCCCTGCTTTGGCACCACCAAGCGCACCCGCAGCAATGCAGAGATCCTCTGTGACGAGCTGCACGTCAGCTTTACCGAGATTGACATTGCCGCCACGGTGCACAGCCACTTCCGGGACATCGGCCAGGACGAGAGCGTGCTGGACGTGACCTACGAGAATGGTCAGGCCCGCGTGCGCACCCTGGAACTGATGGACACTGCCAACCGCACCGGCGGTCTGGTGGTGGGCACCGGCGACCTTTCCGAGCTGGCCCTGGGCTGGGCCACCTACAACGGCGACCACATGAGCATGTACGGCGTGAACGCAGGCGTGCCCAAAACGCTGGTGCGCCACCTTGTCCGGTACGAAGCCGACATTGCCGCCACCCCGGCCCTGAAAGAGGTGCTGCTGGACATCCTCGACACCCCTGTGTCCCCCGAACTGCTGCCCGCCAAGGACAACGGCGAGATCGCACAGCGCACCGAGGATCTGGTGGGCCCCTATGAACTGCACGACTTCTACCTTTATTATGTGCTCCGCTTCGGCTTTGGCCCGGCAAAGATCTTCCGGCTGGCCAGGGCAGCCTTTGCGGGCCGGGAGGAATACCCGGACGCGGTGCTTTACAAGTGGCTGCGCAACTTCTACTGGCGGTTCTTTGCCCAGCAGTTCAAACGCAGCTGCCTGCCCGACGGCCCCAAGATCGGCAGCGTGACCCTCTCGCCGCGCGGGGACTGGCGGATGCCCAGCGATGCCTGCGCCGCCCTGTGGCTGGCCGAGCTGGAACAGCTGTTTCCCCAGAAGGATGCCTGAGCCATGAAGCAGAAAAAAAATCTCTGGGTCAATTTACTGTTCGCCGCTGTTGTTCTGGTGATCGCGGGGGTGCTTTTTTACCTCCGCAGTGCCGGGCAGAGCGGCAGCACCCTGGGCGCGGAGCTGATCTACGGCGATGCAAACACGGTGCAGAAGATCTCCCTGGACAAGGATGCCGTCTATGACATCGACACCGGCTATCTGACGGTGCACATCGAGGTCAGGGACGGCGCGGCACGGTTCATTGATTCCCCCTGCCCTGACCACATCTGCGAAAGCTTTGGCTGGATCTCGCAGGAGGATCAGACGGCCACCTGCCTGCCGGCACGGGCCGTTCTGACCATCGTGCCCCTTGCCTGAGGACATGTCAAAAAGGAGAATTCCTATGTTTGATGAAACTTCCCGTTCCCATATGGACGATGACAGCACCCGGCATATCCACCGGGGTCACCGCCCACCGGAAGAAAAAACCGTGGAGGTGGACAGCGCGGCCTTTTTTGCGCCGGAAACTGCCGCTCCCACCCCGCCGCCTGCACCGCCCAAGCCGCCGAAGCATACCGGCGGGCCTGCCCCGGAGTCAAAGCCCCCCCGCCGCAAGCCGGATGCAGATACCGGCGCGGCCAACCCGAAACGAGGTACTGTTTTGCTGATCCTACAAGCCATTCTGAGCATTGCGGCCTTCTTCCAGCTCTGGCGCACCCAGATGCTGCCCGCACTGTATCTGGTCATCATTGCGGCACTGCTGGTGCTGTTTTGGCTGCTGGTCAAGCGCTGCCAGGAGTACAGCGCCCCCCGCAAGGTATCCCGGGTGTTCTCGGTGTTCCTGTGCGCCTTTCTGGCACTGGGCTGTGTCTGGGCGCAGCAGGGCCTGAGTGCACTGGACAACGTGACCTCCGGCCTTGTCACCGGCACCGAGGCCAACAAGATCACCAAGGAGCCCTTTGTGGTCTACCTGAGCGGCGTGGACAACCGCGGCGAACTGACTGAAAAGGCCCGCAGCGATGTGAACATCCTTGCCGTGGTCAACCCCTCCACCAAACGGGTGGCGCTCATCAACACCCCCCGCGATTACTACGTTGATCTGGCGGGCACCAACAGCAAGGACAAGCTGACCCATGCCGGTCTGTACGGCGTGGAGACCAGCATGGCAACCCTGGGCAACCTGTACGGGGTCAATGTGGACCAATACCTCCGCATCAACTTTGCGGGCTTCATCAGCATCATCGATGCCGTGGGCGGCGTGGATGTCTACTCCGATCAGGCGTTCACCTCGGTGGGCAGCCCCGGCTATTATGATCCCACCACCTTTGCCGAGGGCTGGAACCATCTGGACGGCAAGAGCGCTCTGGCCTTTGCCCGTGAGCGTCACGCCTTTGCCTCCGGCGATATCCAGCGCGGCATCAACCAGATGAAAGTCATCGATGCCATGATGAACAAGATCAAATCTCCCACCGTGCTGATGAGCTTCTCCAAGCTGATGGATGCTGTGTCCGACTGCTTTGTGACCAGCCTTTCTCAGGAGCAGATCTCCGCATTGGTGCGGATGCAGCTGGCAAGCCTGTCTGACTGGGACATCCAGAGCTATGCCGTGACCGGCACCAGCGGCAAGAGCTCCCAGTGCTACTCCGCAAAGGGTCAGAGCCTCTATGTGATGAAGCCGGACGAGAACTCCGTCAACCAGGCCAAGGAGCTGATCGCATCCGTTCTGGGCGGCGAGGGCACCGTGAGCGATACCCAGCAGACCCCCGAAAAGACCGAGGTATTCACCCCCACGGCTGACCCCAACGCGGGCACCTCTGTGGAGGAATCGCCCGACAGCATCATTGTGGAGGAACCTGCCGAGAGCATGCCTGCGGAACAGCCTGCCGATGAGCAGCCCGCAGAACCCACCCCCGAAGCGCCTGCCGAGAGCGAAGCTTCCACCGAAGCACCTGCCGAGAGTGAAGCCAGCAGTGAATCCACCGGCGGAGCAGAAACACCTTCTATCTCTCTGCCCACGCAGGAGCAGGTGGAATCTGCTGCCAACTCCCTGCATCAGGCCGCTTCCGCCGTGCTGGATGCCCTGTTCGGTTCCAGCAGCAGCGGAGAATAAAACAGGATAAAACAGCACAAGCCCCGGGCCTTGCAAAAGGTCCGGGGCTTGTTGTCTGCTGATTTTACAGGGAAGCGCGATTACTCAGCGTCGCCCAGCTCAAAGGTCTTGACAGAGACAGTGCCGTTGCGGCCAGCCTTGTCGGTGCGCAGATACTGGCGGGTGGTCTCGCCGTTGCTGGTCACGTCAGCAACATAGATCTGCTCGGCCTCGGCCTCGATGGGGAACTCCTCGGCCATGCCCTTCATGGGCAGAGCGCTCAGGTCTGCGTAAGCGCCGTTCACCTTCCACAGCTTCATGGTGTCGCCGTTGGACAGGGTGAACTCGCCGTAGCAGTCAGCGGAGTAGGTGGTGCCGTTCACATCCAGATCCTCGGTGCTGACAACGCTGGCGGCAGCGACCTCGCTCTCGGCAGCTTCGCTGGAAGCGGCCACAGAGGAAGCAGCCTCGCTGGAAGCAGCGGAGGATGCGGTGGAGGATGCACTATTGGAGCAGCCAGTCATGGCAACAGCCAGCACAGCAGCGGTCAGTGCCAGACCCAGAGTACGATTGATTCTCATGTGATAGTCTCCTTCTATTCTGAAACCATATCAATTCCTGCGCCCGGCGTAAACCTTGTACGCACCGGGCGTGCATGTGCTAGTCTACCACAACTGACTATATTGTTCAAGGCTTTGCACAAAAAATAACCCTCTCGGTCACGCTGTCGCGTGACTGAGAGGGCCGATATTACTTCATGATCTCCTGCAGCACGCTGTGGCCGTCCAGGCTGGAAGCATCCACACCCAGATATTCACACACGGTCTGTGCAATGGTGCCAAAGCAGAGCCGGGTGCCCAGGTCCACACCGGGCTTCACGCCCTTGCCGCAGACCAGATACGGCACATACTCGCGGGTATGGTCGGTGGTCTTGGTGTAGGAGGGGTCGCAGCCGTGGTCGGCGGTGATCATCAGCAGGTCGCCCTCCCGCATCCCGGGGATGAAGTCGGCCAGGAAGCGGTCAAATTCGGTGGCGGCGGCGGCATAGCCGGGCACGTCGCGGCGGTGGCCGTAGAGCATATCAAAATCCACCAGATTCACAAAGGCCAGACCCTCGAAATCCCGGGTCTGCAATGCCTTGGTGAAGGCGATGCCATTGGTGTTGCCGGTGGTCTTGATCTTTTCGGTCACGCCCTGTCCGTCAAAGATATCAAAGATCTTGCCCACCGCGATGACATCCCTGCCGGCCTCCTTCAGCAGGTCGAGCATGGTGGCACGGGGCGGCTTCAGGCTCAGGTCGTGGCGGTTGGTGGTGCGGTAGAAGGTCTCGGCGCTGCTGCCCAGGAAGGGCCGGGCAATGACACGGCCCACGCCGTACGCCCCCTTCAGCATCTCACGGGCGATCTCGCAGTAGCGGTAAAGCTCGTGCACGGGCACCAGCTCCTCGTTGGCAGCCACCTGGAACACGCTGTCGGCGCTGGTGTAGACGATGAGAGCATTTTCCTTCATGGCCTGCTCGCCGTAGTCCTTCAGCACCTCGGTGCCGGAATAAGGCAGGTTGCAGAGGACTTTGTGGCCGGTTTTTGCCTCAAACTCCTGAATGAGCTCCTCCGGGAAGCCGTTGGGGAAGGTGGGCAGCGGGTTCGGGCTGACCACACCGGCGATCTCCCAGTGGCCGATGGTGGTATCCTTGCCCATGCTCTGCTCCTGCAGGCGGGCAAAGGCACCGGCGGGCGCGTCGGTCTTTTCGCCCGCAGTCACACCGTCAATGTTGAACAGGCCCAGCTTTTTCAGGTTGGGGCAGTTGAAATTGGGATGCCCTGCAATGGCCCCCAGCGTGTTGGTGCCCTCGTCGCCAAAGGCGGCTGCATCCGGCTCCGCACCGATGCCAAAGCTGTCCAGTACGATCAAAAATACACGCTTTTCCATATGTTTTCACTCCATTTTCCTCCGGGGCGGCCCCGGAACAGTCGCACTTTTGCTTACCTTCATTATAAGCAAATCCCGCCGGTTATGCAAGCGCTTTGTGGTGGAAAGTTTTTTGTTCAAACCTGATGAAATCTTAGCAGTTTCTTTGCAAAGATTCTTCTTGCGCTATTGTATCCAAGAGCTTATAATGTATAGTGGTATGGTTTGTTGAAACAGCCATATTGGCGTATACTGCCGCCGCGGGCGCAAAGCAATCGCTGCCCGCCAGAGAGCAGCCAGCTTGGGCTGCTGCGTCAAGATAGAGAGCATTATAGCGTGAACGTTGGAGGTATTTTATGAGAAAAACGAAGATCATCTGCACCCTGGGCCCTTCTACCGATAAGGGCGATGTCCTGCGCGACCTGATCGCAAACGGCATGAACGTGGCCCGTTTCAACTTCTCCCACGGTTCCTACGAGGAGCACGGCGGCCGTCTGGCAAAGCTGAAGGCCCTGCGTGAGGAGCTGGGCAAGCCCGTTGCCGCCCTGCTGGACACCAAGGGCCCCGAGATCCGCCTGAAGGAGTTCAAGAACGGTGTGGAGATGCTGGAAGCCGGCCAGACCTTTACCCTGACCACCCGCGAGGTGGAGGGCACCAAGGAGATTTGCTCCGTCACTTACAAGGATCTGCCCCAGGACGTGCAGCCCGGCGGCACCATCATGCTGGACGACGGCCTGATTATGCTGCACATTGAGCAGGTCACCGACACCGACATCATCTGCACCGTGTTGAACAGCGGCAAGATCAAGACCAAAAAGGGTGTCAATGTGCCCGGCGTGCATCTGTCCATGCCCTACCTGAGCCAGAAAGACCGCGAGGACATCATCTTTGGCGTGCAGAACGGCTTTGACTTCATCGCTGCTTCCTTTGTGCGCACCGCACAGGATGTGTACGACATCCGCAACCTGCTGAATGAGTACGATTCCAACATCCGTATCATTGCCAAAATCGAGAACCGCGAGGGCGTGAACAACATCGACAGCATCCTCTCCGCAGCCGATGCCGTCATGGTGGCCCGTGGTGACCTGGGCGTTGAGATCGACTTCACCGAGCTGCCCGGCATCCAGAAGGACATCATCGACCGCTCCTTCTCCTTCGGCAAGCCCATCGTCACTGCCACCCAGATGCTGGACAGCATGATGGTCAACCCCCGCCCCACCCGTGCCGAGATCTCCGACGTGGCAAATGCCATCTACGACGGCACCTCCGCCATCATGCTGTCTGGTGAGACCGCTGCCGGTGACTACCCCGTGGAGGCCCTCAAGACCATGTCCGCCATTGCAGAGCGCACCGAGAACGAGGAGCACTACCGCGCCCAGCGCCACGCCGAGATTCAGATCAGCGTCAGCGATGCAACTGCTCACGCTGCCTGCCTGACCGCCAAGGACGTGAATGCTGCCGCCATCGTCACCGTGTCCGAATCCGGCAACACTGCCCGCCTGCTGAGCAAGTACCGCCCCAAGCAGCCCATCATTGCCTGCGTTATGGACGAGCAGGTGCAGCGTCAGCTCTCCCTGAGCTGGGGCATCACTTCCCTGCTGATGGGTCCCGCCCACAGCACCGATGAGCTGATCGAGATGTCCACCGCTCTGGCCGAGAAGAACGGCTACCTGCACAACGGCGAGCTGGCCGTTGTGACCGCAGGCGTGCCTGTGGGCGTTTCCGGCACCACCAACATGATCAAGATCCACATGGTGGGCAACTGCCTGGCCACCGGTGTGGGCGTGGGCCGCGGCAAGACCGATCTGGTCTCCGCCAGCGGCAAGGCCTGCGTCTGCCGCACTCTGGAGGAGGTCAAGGCAAAGTTCCGCCCCGGCATGGTGCTGGTCGTTCCCTCCACCACCAACGAGATGCTGGGCTATGTCCGCGATGCCGCCGCTCTGGTGGTCGAGGAGCCCGGCCTGAACAGCCACGCTGCCATCGTGGGCAACTCCCTGCTCAAACCCACCATCGTGGGTGCTGCAGGTGCCTGCAGCCACATCCGCGACGGCCTGGATATCGCTGTGGATTGTGCCCACGGCAGTGTCCAGCGCCTGCAGGCCTGATCCTGAAGGAGAACATCATGGAACGCATTGCAAGCTTCTGTGTCGATCACACCAAACTGGACCGGGGCATGTACCTGAGCCGCCAGGACGGTGATGTGCTGACCTGGGACATCCGGATGAAGAAGCCCAATCAGGGCGATTACCTGACCACCGGTGCCGCCCACACGCTGGAGCACCTGTTTGCCACCTACGCCCGCAACAGCGCGGTGAAGGACGGCGTGATCTACGTTGGCCCCATGGGCTGCCGCACCGGCTTCTACCTGCTCACCCGCGGGCTGACCCCGGCGCAGGCATTGGAGTTGACCGTGGATTCCTTCCGCTTCATGGCCGCCTTTGAGGGGGATATCCCCGGTGCCAGCGAGGTGGAATGCGGCAACTACCGCGATATGGATCTGCCCGCCGCCAAGGCCGAGGCAGCCGCCATGCTGCCGGTGCTGGAAGCACTGACCGCTGACCAGCTGCACTACTAAGCGATACAGCAAAAGACCTCCCCATGCAGGCAGCACCTGCACGGGGAGGTCTTTTTGCGTTTCAGGAAAGCGATTTGCGGAGTGCTTACTCCACGATGATGCTCTTGCCGGTCATCTCAGCGGGGACAGGCAGGCCGATATAGGGCAGCATGGTGGGGGCGATATCTGCCAGGCAGCCACCCTCGCGCAGCTTCACATCGCCGCAGCCAACGGCCACAAAGGGCACCACGTTGGTGGTGTGGGCGGTGAAGGGAGTGCCGTCCGGGTTCATCATCTTCTCGGCGTTGCCGTGGTCAGCCGTGATAAAGGCGCAGCCGCCTGCGTTCAGCACAGCGGTGACCACCTGATTCACAGCGGTATCCACAGCCTCAACGGCCTTGACAGCGGCATCGAACACGCCGGTGTGGCCGACCATGTCGCAGTTGGCAAAGTTCAGGATGACCACATCATACTTGCCGCTCTCGATGCGCTTGACGCACTCAGCAGCCACCTCAGGGGCGCTCATCTCAGGCTGCAGGTCGTAGGTGGCAACCTTCGGGCTGGGGATGACGCAGCGGTCCTCACCCTCGTAGGGAGCCTCCACGCCACCATTGAAGAAGAAGGTGACGTGTGCATACTTCTCGGTCTCGGCAATGCGCAGCTGGGTCTTGCCGTTCTCGGACAGGTACTGGCCCAGAACATTCTTCAGCTCCACGGGAGGATAGGCGACCTCGCAGTTGGGCATGGTGGCATCGTACTCGGCCATGCAGACATAGTTCGGGACGGAAGTTCATAAAGATGACGGTATCGCCATCCTGCACGCGGCCGCCCTCACAGGTGACGCAGGGCAGAACGAACTCGTCGGTCTTATCGGCAGCATAGGATGCCTCAATGGCCTCGGCAGCGTTGGCAGCGTGGTTGCCCTCACCGTAGACGAATGCGGCGTAAGCCTTCTCCTCGCGGTCCCAGTTGTTGTCGCGGTCCATGGCGTAGTAACGGCCGGAAACGCTGGCGATCTTGCCAACACCCAGCTCATCCAGCTTGGCCTGCAGGTCAGCCAGGAAGCCCTTGCCGGCGTGGGGATCGGTATCACGGCCATCGGTGATGCAGTGCAGGTAAACTTCCTTTGCGCCCATGTGCTTTGCCATTTCCAGCACGCCGAACCAGTGGTCAGCGTGGCTGTGGACACCGCCGGTGCCCACCAGGCCCATCAGGTGGATGGCCTTGCCTGCCTCAATGGCGGCCTTCATGTTCTTGACCAGCACGGGGTTCTTGAACATCTCACCGTCCCGGATAGACTTGGTGATGAGGGTCAGCTGCTGGTAAACGATGCGGCCAGCGCCCATGTTGGTGTGGCCCACCTCAGAGTTGCCCATCTGACCATCGGGCAGGCCGACAGCCATGCCGGAGGCATCGATGGTGGTCATGGGATATTTTGCCATCAGGGCATCCAGATGGGGGGTCTTTGCGGCGACCACGGCATTGCCGTAGGTCTCGTTGGGCACCCAGCCAAAGCCATCCATGATGCACAGAAGTACAGGTTTCTTGGACATAACGTTGAATCTCCTTTGATTTAGAACAAATAGCGCCCGGCACAGCGCTGGAAAAACGGCGCAGCCGGGCGCTGGGAAAACAGGTCAGAGGGCCTTCTCAGCCGTTGGAAGCGGCATTGACGATAACAGCAAAATCAGGAGCCTTCAGAGATGCGCCGCCGATCAGGCCGCCGTCCACATCCTTCTTGCTCAGCAGCTCCTCGCAGTTCTTGGCGTTCATGCTGCCGCCGTACTGGACCGTAACAGCCTCGGCCACAGCCTCGCCGTACACTTCGCCAATGACCTTGCGGATCTGAGCGCAGACCTCCTCGGCCTGGTCAGCGGTCGCGGTCTTGCCGGTGCCGATGGCCCAGATGGGCTCGTAGGCAATGACCACGTTTGCCATCTGCTCGGCGGTCACGTCGCGCAGGGCGATCTTGGTCTGCATCCGCACCAGTTCCTCGGTCACGCCCTCCTCGCGCTGCTGCAGGCTCTCGCCCACGCAGATGATGACCTTCAGGCCCGCATTCAGGGCAGCCAGAGCGCGCTTGTTCACGGTCTGGTCGGTCTCTGCAAAGTACTGGCGGCGCTCGGAGTGGCCGACGATGACGTACTCCACGCCCAGATCCACCAGCATATCGGCGCTGATCTCGCCGGTGAACGCACCGGACTTCTCAAAGTGGACATTCTCAGCACCCACATGGATGTTGGTGCCCTTGGTCTTTTCCACAGCGGTGACCAGATCGGTGTAGGGGGTGCAAATAACGACCTCACAGGAAGCATCCTTGACGGCGGGGATCAGCTCATCCACCAGCTTGGCTGCCTCAGTGGCGGTCTTGTTCATCTTCCAGTTGCCTGCAATGATTGCCTTACGCTTTGCCTTATCCATTCTAACGATCTCCTTATCACAAAATACCTCCCCGCCGCCTTCGGTGCCGCCTCTCCCGGCAGGAGAGGCAGGATAAACGACATCTCCTGCCTCCCGGATGGGGAGCTGGCGAACGTCGGCAAGCCTGAGAGATCTTATTACCCAAAATAAAAAGTGCGGCGGCGTATATGCCGCCGCACCTCAGTGATGCTGGTTCAGATGCTTATGCGTTCTGGATCACAGCGATACCAGGCAGCTCCTTGCCCTCCAGATACTCCAGAGAAGCGCCGCCGCCGGTAGAGATGTGGGTCATCTTGTCGCCCAGGCCCATCTGCTGCACAGCTGCTGCGCTGTCGCCGCCGCCGATCACGGTGGTAGCATCGCTCTCAGCCATAGCCTTGGCAACAGCCAGAGTACCGGCTGCCAGGGTGGGGTTCTCGAACACGCCCATGGGGCCGTTCCACACCACGGTCTTGGATGCCTTGACAGCATCTGCAAACAGCTTCATGGTCTCGGGGCCGATGTCGCAGCCCTCCATGTCAGCAGGGATGGCGGTGACAGGCACCACAGTGACATCCACGGGAGCATCAATGGGATCGGGGAAGTCCTTGATGCAGGCTGCATCCACGGGCAGCAGCAGCTTTACGCCCTTCTCCTTGGCCTTGGCCATCATTTCCTTGCAGTAATCCAGCTTGGTATCGTCGCACAGGCTCTTGCCGACCTCGTAGCCCTGAGCCTTGACGAAGGTGTAAGCCATGCCGCCGCCGATGATCAGGGTATCGACCTTCTCCAGCAGATTGGAGATGACGTTCAGCTTATCGGCGACCTTAGCGCCGCCCAGGATGGCAGTGAAGGGACGGACGGGATCGTTGACAGCGTTGCCCAGGTACTTGATCTCCTTCTCCATCAGGTAACCGACAGCGGTATCCTTGATGTAGTCGGTGACACCTGCGGTGGAGCAGTGTGCACGGTGGCAGCTGCCGAATGCATCGTCAACGTATGCATCTGCCAGAGAAGCCAGCTCCTGGCTGAACTCAGGCATGTTCTTGGTCTCTTCCTTGCGGAAACGGGTGTTCTGCAGCAGAACGACATCGCCGTTGTTCATTGCGGCAACAGCAGCCTTTGCGTTCTCGCCCACAACGTTGTCGTCATCAGCGAACACAACGGTCTTGCCCAGCTTTGCGCTCAGAGCCACAGCAACGGGTGCCAGGCTGAACTTTGCCTCAGGGCCGTTCTTGGGTTTGCCCAGGTGGCTGCACAGGATGACCTTAGCGCCATCGTTGACCAGCTTCTGGATGGTGGGCAGAGCCGCATTGATGCGGTTCTCGTTGGTGATCACGCCGTCCTTCATCGGGACATTGAAATCGCAGCGGACAAGGACCTTCTTGCCGCAGTAATTCTGATCGTCGATCGTTTTCTTACCTAAACCCATGGTAACAAACTCCTCTCAAATTCTTTTCGTTCGGAATCGAATTTTGCTCTTCATCGGGGGCCGCGCACTGCGAACTTCCCCGTACATCCCTATTATAAACAAAAAGCGTGTGTATTGCAAGGACGGGAGATGGATAATTTATTAACAAACATTTGTTGCAGAAGCAAAGAAATGTGGTGATTTTGCCGGAACGCACCAAAAAACGCCGTTTCTTCTGAAAAAGACCCGCTGCAGGGAGTGTTCGCCCCCACAGCGGGTCCTGTCCATTCAGGATGTTTTCCGGAACTTCTGCTTCGCTTTTTCCAGATATTCCAGCACCAGCGGATTTTTCATGCCCAGCAGGATGACCGCGTATGCAGCCACTGAGCCCAGCACTGCCGCCAGAATGCAGATGAGATTGGGCAGAGCCAGTGCCTTGACCCCGGTACAGACAAGAACGATGCCCACACAGCCGCAGAGCACCGAGCCAACGGTGCGCCGGTCAGCTGAGACCGTGACCAGACCCCTGGAGCAGCGGATACAGAGCATCATGGAGCACAGCTCTGCCAGCAGGGTGGTAAAGGCTGCCGCATTCTCCCGGAACCGCGGGATGAGCAGGATGTTCAGCCCCACGTTCAAAATTGCACTCACAAGCGTTGCTACCAAAAATTGACCTTCTCTTTTCCATGGCACCAAAACACAAGTATTATAGAGCCACCCAAATAAACTTGCTACCAGTGCTATACTCAAAATGCGAAGTGGCACAGCTGCTTCCAGATAGCTTTCGCTTGAGATAAAAAGAACGACCTCTTGACTTAGTTCAAACAATCCCACTACAGCCGGAAGAACGGTTAATACCATTGCCCCGAATACTTTATTAAAAAGCCTTTCAAAATTCAGCCTATCCTGCATTCCCGCATAACGAGACAACCTCGGAACAGATACTAAAAGAATAGATGCCAGAACCGATTTTACCATCGTATATATCTTCATTGCAACGGTGTAAATTCCCACATGATAGTCTGAAGTTAAAACTCCGAGAATTGTCACATCTGAATTTACATAAATCGTAATTGCAAAGCTCGATGCAAAAATCAGAAGTATTGGTTTTAAATGCTTTTTCCAGTCTATTTTTGCTGTCAGTCGAATCGTGCAATATTTCCTAGCTCGAAAGAAGTTCAATATATTCGCACCTGCTGCGGCAAACACCGTAATTCCTGCGTAAATACAGTAATCGTCCTGCGTTTTAACAAATGCGAACATCATCAGAATTGATATTATTTGAAAAATAATACCTCTAACTGTGATATAGGTATACTCCTCAAAGATCGTGAACACCCATTCGGTGCCGATGGTCGTAAAGAAGATCTGTAAACTCAGCACCAGCATCAGGTCGGTATAGGCATGGAGCTTTGTCCAGAAAAGCATCGTCACAGCCAATGCCGCATAGGTCAGGGCCGTGGAGATCATATTGATGGAGAACATCTCCGATGCAAAAGCCGACAGTTTTTCCCGGTCGTTCACATAGCGGGAACCCTCACGCACCGCATAGGAGGAGATGCCAAGGCCTGCAAACAGCAGAAAATACCCGCAGACGGAGCTGGCAAAGTTCACTTTGCCCAAATTATTTACTTGTAGAATGTTAGATATGTACGGGAATGTAATCAGTGGAAAGATGATTTGTAGAATCGTCTTGATTCCACTCATTATTGCATTTAATGTAAGCGATTTCTTCATAACTAGATACTTTCACTCACCCTGTTTTTTCTTTACCCATGCGTCCCAGAAGAAATACGAATACATGGTTTTAAGCCAGTAAAAATATCTCTTTTCCTGAAGTTGCTGTTGCATCATTTCCTTTGCCCATCTGTAAAACCCTGCTTTTGCTTTCGGATAACCTTCTTCCATAAAGCGTGCACTCTTTCCATATTTAACCACTAACTCACGACAAACCTGTGAATATCCCGCTTTTGCAGTCTTCTGTACAAGTGATTCATTCGCATACAATACAACAATTCGCTCCCACGCCATCATTTCTGTTAATTTTCCAGTAAAATAATCGCACAGCGTTACCGACTGATCATTGCGGTAGTAATAGTATAATTCACTTTCCGAACGAACAATCTTAGATGCTTTTTTGATGCATTCTGCTAAGAAAAGAGTATCTTCTCCAATATACAGGTCATCAGAAAATCGAATATCCTTCACACAGCTTTTTCGGTATACTGCGCCGCAGGCGACCTTATGCGCTGCTGGTGTAAACCAATCGTACCGTCTTGCATCCAATATGCAAACTTTATCTGTAATTTGGGGAATATGTTCTACGTCACTGCCTTCCCAAACATCCAGCATTTTACAGTATGCAATTTCCGCGTCCGATTGCACCAACATCATTTCCAGCCGTTCTATAAATTCCGAATGAATAAAATCATCTGGATCAACAAATGAAATATACTTTCCTGTACTTTTTTCCAATCCCAGATTTCGCGCAGAAGAAACACCACCGTTTGGCTTGTGGTATATCTTGATCCGCGGATCTTTTTCCGCGTAGCGCTGGCAGATGGCAAGGGAGTTGTCTGTTGATCCATCATCCACCAGAATGATCTCCAGATCCCGATAGGTCTGACCGAGGATGCTGTCCAGACATTTTTCCAGATACTTTTCTTTGTTATAGATCGGCACAATGATACTGACGGTATCGTTCAGCACAAATTTTCCTCCCTTATTCTGCCGCCGGGCCATTCTTCAGCAGGAACAGTTTTGCATACAGCCTCCGGCTGCATCTGAGCAGCTGATACTTCTGCTGGCTGCTGGTGCAGAGCAGCTTTGCCGCTGCCGGGTCACACTCCTGCAGAAAGGCCTCCATTTTTGCGCGGCGCACCGTGTCCTGCATCAGATACGGATAGCAGTGCTCCACCACGCTCAGCATGGCGGCATCATTTTCTGTCATTCCCGGGTATGCTTCCCGGATGGCCCGATATTTCTGATAGCCCATATCCAGCTTATCCTCGTAGAACTTCATGTTCCTGCGGTGAAGGATGCTGTCCGGGCGCTGATAGTAATAATACAGCGGTACCGGGCGGTATGCGACCTTGCTGCACTGCTGAAAAATGCGGTATGTCGTACCCTGATCTTCCATCATCCGCCCCAGCGGATAGCGGATATCCCGGAACAGCTCTCGCTTGTAGAGCTTGTTCCAGGCAAAATCCCCCAGCTCATCCGAAACAAGGGTGCTGCGGATAGCTTCCCGGCCTGTCATACACTGCACCGGTACGGCGAGCTCTGCCGGGACAAGCTCTTCCTCCCGTTCAAACATCCGGAAGCCCACCACAGCCACGTCCGCATCCTGTTCCTGCAGGTCACGGCAGAGCGTTTCCAGCATCCGGCTGTCCAGAAAATCATCACTGTCCACAAAGCAGAAATACGTTCCCTGTGCCCGTTCGAGCCCCGTGTTGCGCGCTGCAGAGAGTCCCCCGTTTTTCTGGTGGACTGCTGTTACGCGTTCTTCCTGTGCGGCATATTCGTCGCAGATGGCTCCACTGGCATCGGTGGAACCATCATCCACCAGCAGGACCTCAAGATTCCGATAGGTCTGGTGCAGGATGCTGTCCACGCAGCGGCGGAGATAGGGTTCTACATTGTAGACCGGGACAATGACACTGATCAGCTCTGTCTCCATGTTCAGTTTCCTCAGAAGAATGTTTCTCTGCCGATGTGGAGGATCTCCGAGGTGTACGGGCAAATGGCATTGTTGCCCTGAATATACGCCTGATAGATCCAGATGATGACCAGCATTCCCCACATGGCAGCCTTCAGCAGCTTGCGCAGACGCTCATCCTCCACGCACTTGACCACACGGCCAATGGCGAGATAACGGAAGAACGCAAAATACAGGCAGATGCGGTAGAGCGGCACATTGATGTTGCGCAGCTGGGCCGTTGCCATCTCGATCAGGATCATCACGATCCAGAAATCGGCATCCGAGCGGGTAAAGCGGCGATGGCCCGCCCCTTCCTCTTTTGCGTACCAGCGGTACAGCACAATGGGCAGGATCAGGAAGGGCAGACGCACAATGATGGGATTCAGCGTGAAACCGCCCGCATTGGCATCATAATAATATCCGTAAAGTCGATCAATAAAGTCCACATTCAGAGCCAGCCTGACCACAGCCTTGCTGAAGAAGGCAAGGTAGACCGAAAATGCCGCCAGGCCACCCTTGACCCACCAGTTGTCGAAATGCTGAAGCAGAATATAGATCAGCAGCGCACCAAACGAAATAAAGGTGGCATTGTGGAACAGGCAGGAGACCGCCAGCAGTAGGACCGCCCAGTGATACTTTTTCTTCCACGCAAAGCTGAACGCCAGAAATGCCACACCCAGCGCCACAGACTGCCGCTCGGCATTATAAGTATCGCCATAATACAGGCAGAGGTAAGCCAGCCAGCCATAGGGCACGGAGACATACTCCTTATACTGCACCAGCCCGATCATAAACAGGCCGCAGGCCAGCAGGTCCACCATAAAGTAGAGCCAGTGGACATCACCAAAAACATGGGCCGCCAGATAGACCAGCGTCATAAACAGCGGCTCTGTTTTGTGCCGCTGCCGGATACAGGCCAGCAGACCATCCTGCAGCTTTGCATCCGCCACCCATCCCTCATACACCACGCTGTCCGTGCCAATGGACGGGTCCCGCAAGCCTGCCAATACCGCCATCGCCAGCACCGCCAGCGCCAGGCAGAGATAAAAGCCCTTCTCGTTGTTTTTCTTCGTCCGCAGGTGCTCGCCATAGGCGGCAATGCCCACAGAAACCGCAAAAGCCCCCAGATAAATCAGCATAACTTCTCCATTCTATTTTTCGACTGTGTGTTTATTTTTCCATTCTCCCAGCCCATAAACGGCATAGAACAGCCGCTTGCTGATCAGAAGTGTTTCCACCTTGATCCGGTCTGCTCTTTTGGCCCAGGGCCGCCGGGCAAGCGCCCGGTGTTCCTGCACAAAGCGGCAGATCCGTGCCTGAGCCTCCGGATAGCTGGCAAAATCGCCATCCAGAATGCCTTTCAGTGTCTTCAGGTATGTAACCAGCTGCAGATACTCCGCTTCTGCTTTCAGCACAGGGACCGTTTCCGCAATAAAGCGGGTCACGTCTTCGCCCACATCCAGAATGACCAGATTCTTCTCGGCAATGCCGCTCTTCATGGTCGAACCGGTATGGATGCGGTAATCGTACATCGGTTCCGGAAACACTTCCACTTTTGCACAGCGGGCAATGGCCCGATACATCACCGCATAGTCCTCGTACAGGATGCCAACGGGGAACTGCAAATCTCCCCAAACCTCCCGCCGGAAGAAAACGCTGCCTGCTCCATGCCCGATGCCCTGATGCAGCAGCATCCGGCGCATGGTCTCTTCCCGGTTCAGCAGCTCTGGGATCTGGTGCGGATTTTCCGTCCGCCCCTCCGGCTGCTCTGTCGAGAACATCTCCAGCGGGGTCAGGGCCGCGTCAGCACCATCTGCCTCACAGCGCTCCACAAATTGGTCAAACGCTGTGGAGCGGATCAGGTCATCGCTGTCCAGCAGGTAAAAATATTTTCCCTGCGTCTGTTGCAACCCGACATTCCGGGCATCAGACTGCCCCCCATTGGGCTTATGGAACACCCGGATGCGGCCATCCTCCGCAACCAGTTCATCACAAAGTTCCCCACTGCCATCGGTGGAGCCGTCATCTATCAAAAGCAGCTCCCAGTTCTGGTAACTCTGCGCCTGCACGCTCTGCACACAGTCCCGCAGATACGGATAAACATTATAGACCGGCACAATGACCGATACAAGCGGTGTTCTTTCCTCCAACCAGATCCCTCCACTTTACTTTTTTCCACGCCACTGCGTTTTTTCATAGACCCGTCGGGTCATGGCATAGCCGCTGTAGGAAAGTGCCGCCGCCAGCTTGGCCTTTTTGCGGGCCTGCGGGTCCAGCAGAACGTTCCAGCGGTATTTTTTCACTTCCTGCCAGAGGGCCTTTTCAATCTTTTCATGCTGCCTGTCCTGAATCTGGAACAGGATATTGCAGACATTGCTCAGATAGCGGCATTCTGCCGCACGGCTCAACTGGGGGAAATCACGCTTCACGTTTTCCATCAGCGCGTGGCAGTGCCGCACACTGTCCAGCTTTCTGGGGTTGAAGGCCATATTCTGGATGCTGCTGCCCCGCTGGAAATAGTAGTAATCCCGGTTTGCGATATGTGCTGCCTTATGGGCACGCTTTGTCACCTCGTAGGCGACCGGGATATCCTCATAGAGCTTGCCCACCGGGTAACGCACGCCCTCAAACAGTGCACGCTTATAGAGCTTGGTGGGAGTGGTCACCTCCATGCCCTCCTGATACAGGATGCGGCGCAGGCATTCCTCCCGGCTCAGGATCTCAAATGCTTCCAGACGCTCTGTGGGCACGGACTGCACCGGCTGGCCCTCGAACACCTCTTCAAAACAGCTGGCTGAAAAATCCGCTCCCGCCTGCTCCAGTGCCCGGTACAGGTTCTCGGTGTAATAAGGTGACACCCAGTCATCGCCATCCACAAAAGAGAGATATTCCCCCTTTGCTGCGTCCACACCAGCGTTGCGGGCATCGGACAGACCACCATTTTTCTTGTGGAGCACCCGCACCCGGGCATCCTGTGCAGCATATTCATCACAGAGGGTCACGCTGCCATCGGTGGAGCCGTCGTCCACCAGCAGCAGCTCCATGTTCTGATAGCTCTGCCCCAATAGACTGTCCACACAGCGGTTCAGATATGGCTTTACATTATAAACAGGAACGATGATGCTTACCAAAGGGTCCATCTTATCTCCTCATTTCAGCAGGTCGAAGTAAAACTCTTCCAGCTTCTTCGCCTCGGTGACGATATCAAAGCCGCCTGCCCGCATCTCGGCAGAGGTATCCCGCCGCCGGGCATTTTCTGCAGCCCGGATCGCCGCATCCGCCCAGACTGCCGGGCTTTCCTGCAAGCTCAGGTACTGCATCTCGGGCAGGACCTGAGCCTCCTGCGGCACCTCTGTGGAACAGATGACCGGCAATGCCGCCGCTTGTGCTTCGATCAGCACGATCCCAAGCCCCTCATACCGCGAGGGCAAAACAAAGGCATCCATGGCCTGATAGAACTTTGCGGGATCGCTCTGTCGACCCAGAAAGCGGACATTCTCCTGCAGCCCCAGCGCCTCCGCTTTCCGGCGGGCAGCGGCCTCGTTTTCCCCTTCTCCAATCAGCAGTAAAACGGCATCCGGCCGTTGCTTGCAGACCTCCGCCATTACATCCAGCAGAAATTCGTGATTTTTGGCATAGCAGAACCGTCCGACATGGCCCAGCACCAGTTCATCCCCCAGGCCAAGCTCCTGCCGGACGGCTTTCCGTTTGGCAGCATCATAAGTAAAGCGGTCGAGCTCAATGGCATTGTTGAACACCCGGAAAGGCTTTTCACCATAAAGCCAGCTGCCTGCCGTTCTGGAGCAGGCACAGAGCCGGGTGGGATACACTGCAGCAAAGGGACGGAGCAGGTACTTCATCACATTTTTTGCCCCTTCTCCCCTGCCCACCGTAGAATGGTTATGCGCAATCCGGTTGGGCACCCCTGCACGCTTTGCCCCCCAGAGGGAAAGCACGCTCAGGGTATTCATGTGGGAGTGAACGATCTGGTATCCGTTCTGACGGAACAGCCGCCCGATCTCCCGTTCATACTGCGGCAGGTGGGTATATTTTGGCACCACATACACCCGGCCGCCCAGCCGTTCGATCTCTTCCCGCTGGGGCAGAGTCGAGCCTTCCAGCGCAAAAAAATCAAACTGAACTCTGGAACGGTCCATGTGGCGGTAGTAGTTCATCACCACCATCTCCACACCGCCGTAGTTCATATCCGTCATCATCTGGGCCACACGGATGGGCTGTGCGTTCTGCTCCATGGTCATACCAGCTCCTTGCGGTCACAATCCTCGAACCAGTCCCGGAAGCTCTCTTCCAGCGTATAGTGGAACTTGTAATCAGTGGCGGCCAGCTTCCTGCCGCAGACATTGGTGGATACCATCAGTTTCCGGACACGGGCGGGATGGATGCCCACCTTTTTGCCCCCGATGGGTCCCAGAATGCCCGCCGCAAACAGCAGCAGGCCGGCGGGCACCAACGGCACATGGCGGTGCAGGCCGGTCGCCTTCTGCATTGCATTGCAGATTTCTTCAATGGTATAAGCCGGCTCGTAAGTACAGTTATAGATCTCTGCTCCGGGGAAAGAATGATCCAGCATCCGGTACTTGAAGAAGCGCACCAGCTCCTTGACATAGATGCACGCCTTGATGGTGTCCTTCCGGCCGGCATAGAAAAAGTAGCCCTTCTTCTGCCCCCTGTACAGGCGGGTCATGTTTCCATGCTCCCCTTTGCCATAAACGATGCCCGGCCGCACGATGGTCAGCTCCCGGGCCGGATCACGGGCCTGCCAGATCTGGTGGATCTTTTCTGCCACCAGCTTGCTGATCCCATACGGCGTGTTGGGAGTTGGCAGAGTCTCCTCCGTCTTAAGGTCCTCAGACGCGCCATAGGGTGCAATGGAGCTGGTGAACAGGATCTTCCGGATGCCGTATTTTTCCGCAAATGCGGTCACATTTTCCGCGCCCCGGATATTTGTTTCAAAATAGGCTTCTTCCGGGTGGCCGGGGGTGCGGTGGACCGCTGCCAGATCAAAGATCACGTCCTCCGGAGTCGGAACGAACTCAAAATCGATGGGCTTGCGCACATCCAGCCGGATATACTGCACCCCATCGTTCTTTTCCACAATGCCCGGCACCACGCCTTCTTCCCCGGGCATCACAAGATCCAGGTCGTAGATCACGTCGCCGGGTCTGACGCACTCCTTCAGCAGCAAATGAATGAGATGGGTGCCGATAAAACCAGATCCACCAAAAAGAATATAATTCATTTTGCCCCTTTCCGGTCAAACACAACGCCCACCGTCCTGAACAGCAGGTAGATATCCATCCAGATGGACCAGTTGTCGATGTACTGGACATCCAGCTTGACCACTTCTTCAAAATCATCAATATCGCTGCGGCCGCTTACCTGCCACAGGCCGGTAATTCCCGGCTTCATGGAAAGGCGGCGCTTGTGATGGCTCTCGTACTGCCGGTACTCATCCAGCGTGGGCGGGCGGGTACCCACCAGGCTCATGGAGCCCCGCACAACGTCAAAAAACTGCGGCAGCTCATCGATGCTGGTGCGACGGATAAAGCGGCCCACCCGGGTGATCCGGGGGTCATCCTCCATCTTGAACATCAGGCCGTTCATTTCGTTCTGGGCCATCAGTTCCTTTTTGCGTGCTTCCGCGTCCACATACATGCTGCGCAGCTTGTGGATGTAGAACACCCGCCCATTCCGGCCCACCCGGCGTTGCTTGAAGATCAGCGGGCCGGGGCTTTCCAGCTTGAGCGGAATGGCCACCAACGCAATGATAGGGATACTGATGATGCACCCCACGATGCCGCCTACGATATCCATGGTCCGTTTCAGCACCTGATCCCGCAGCTTGAGTTCCACCGTGCCCATCGTCACAACATTGCCGCCCGCACAGCGGCTCAGTTCCCGGCTGATGCGCACCGCACTGGTCTCATCACAGCAGGCTTTTTCAATCCGGTCCAGCACCGGCAGACGGAAATGGACCGTCAGCCCCATGCTCTCCATCTCCTCGAGATAGGGCAGCATGTTCTCCTCACTCTCCTGCGCCACATCCAGATACACTTCATCCAGCGCTGCCTGCCGCAGCCAGTCCATGAAATTATCGAAGTTCGCCTCGATCTTCACCCCATCGATCTCAGTGTGAAGCTGCTCCGGGGCAGCTTCCAGAATGGCAAGGCCGGTCACACGCTTGGACCAGTCTTTTTTCAGCTCTTCCAGAATGGGGCTTGCGTTCTCCTGCGTAGTCACCACTCCCACAAGGCTCTGAATCCCCTTGGTATAGCGGGAGCGTACCAGCATCTTTTTGAGGACAGCATGAGCGCCCGTCATCACAAAGACATCGATGACAGGCACAAACACCAGAAAATAGCGGGAGTGCAGCATGGAAGCCTTGGTCAGCGCCAGACAGGCCGCATCAATGAGAGTCAGCAAAAAATTGAACCGCACCGCAATTTCAACTTCACGAATCGGAGTGCGGTTCACGATATTTTCGCTCTGATCAAATGTAAAAAAAGTCAGAATATAGGCCAGCAGCAATAAAAAACAGGCTTCTACCAGATCGTCCAGCTGGAAGTCCCCCATCTTGTGCAGAACACCTGCGGTCAGCCCCCACGCCAGCCCAATGCTGAGAACCAGAGAGAGCAGATCAATCAGAAACAGGTATCCATACTGCAGTTTTTCACGTTTCGTAATCATACTGTTTCGTTGTCTCCATTTATTTTTACCATTTTATCATATCGGGAGAAGGGTTGCAATAGATGGAGATCGAATACGTGCTGCTTTTGTCGGATCACTACAAATGGATCGCGCCATTTTACGAAAGCGCCTTATCGCGCCCAAAATGGTCAGCAAAAAGCGCCCTTTCTCTCGCATCACACAAGAGAAAGGGCGCAGTCAAGCTTTATTCAGCTCAGGAGAAACTCCGATCAGCAGTTCTCAGCGAAGTACTTAATGGTACGAACCATCTGAGAGGTGTAGGAGTTCTCGTTGTCGTACCAGGACACGACCTGAACCTGATAGGTGTCATCGCAGCTACGCTGAATTTTCGCACTTTTCCAAGTAGTTCTTCACAGTTTCGTAACAACAGTTACAGTACCTGAACATACCGTTGTCGTACCAAAACCGGTTTGTTCGTACCACAATTATATCACGTTTCAGCGTCATTTGCAAGGATTTGATTCGTTTCACTTCTGGCCTGCATTTTTCAGATTCTAACGTATATTTTTACGTCATTCCACGGTTCGAACGCCTTGAGTCTAGGGCTTCCGCCGGGGCAGCAGCTCTCCCAAGCACTCTTCTCAGAAGCTCTATGACAGCTAGATTGCCAACATGTTCCTGCTGATTAACCGAAATTTCTCCGGACGTAATTTTGAGCCATGGTGTGGGAAATGTAGTCATTTATGTTTGATATAGAACAATTCTATTCATTCCGAGTCACATCAATTACCATTTATATAAGAAAACCGTGTGAACTGCAGAACTTTAGCTCTACGCTCCGACTGACCCACACGGCTCTAAAATATTTATTTCAGCTTTGCGAGGATCTCATCTGCCGTCATACCGGATGCCAGCAGCTTCTTCAGCATAGCTTCGGCTTCAGCTTTCTTTGCCGATTCAGCTGCTTTAGTTTCAGCTTTGACCTTTTTGGCTTCGACTCTAGCGATTTCCTTGTCGATAGATTTCAGCTCTGCCTTCTTGGTTTTCAGGTCGGCTTTCAGCGCATCGATATTCGCAGTGATAGATGCAATTTCGGCGACAGCGGCTTCCTTTGCAGACTGCTTTTCAGCGAGCTGTGCAGCAAAGTCAACGGTTGCTTTTACGTTCTTAGGCTTGTTCTTGCTTCCTTTGGGACGGGGCATAGGGGACACCTCCAATGTTTTTTGATGGCTTCAGTATAACACTCGTCTTTTATGTTCGCAAGAGGTGCATTCTGTAGAATAAAAATATAATTTAATTCAAGCAATGTGAAGAGGATGCTCAACTGCATCCGGCAAAAATTAATATTTGTTTATATCTTCTACTTCTGCTTTTGACACACTTTAATAGGTTTGCCGCGTAGATATTTCTGTCAACTACTGCGTTAGAAATTTTCAAGTCGCTTCAGCTTTGCAAGGATCTCGTCCGCGCTCACGCCGCTTGCCGACATTTTCTCAGTTTCCCTTTCACAGGGATAACGATCTTATCTTATACAACAGGATCCACTGAACGAATTTTGAACATTTATTAAACCAATCTGAGGCTGGAGACTCAACTCTTTTATAATTGATATTTCTCTTTTCCTGTTTAGTTCATCGTTTCCCTTTGCCGTCAAAATATGTCCCGATATGTCTGCATCCGGCTCCACTTTTTTATATATCCCGCACTTTCGAGTTCTTCTATGTATGCATTAAACTTTTCTTTGGATATGCCTAATATATGCTCATCAATAAACCGTTCTCTCTGAATTGTTCGCAGGAGTGCCCTGTAATAATCCAAACTGCCGTCGATACGTTTGCGCGGAATATAAGGCTTTTCAATATCGGGTAACAGCAGCGTCTCGCCATCTACACACATGCCAGTAATGTATCTTTTATAAACATAAGACAAAACCGTATTTTTGCTGCAGCTCCACTTCTTTGCTGCCTCATCAATAGTAATCTTCTGAAGCCCTCTAGTATCAATTCAAATCTAATAATTTCAACTTATATTCTAGCCACAGAATCTCACTGTATTGTCTTTTATGCCTTGATTCCCTGATACTCCTGCTGAACCTGTTGATAGCTTTCCAGATTGCCAATGTCATACCGCTTGCCCGGCATCTCCATAGCATGCACATCCGCTACCGTGCACAGCCATGCAATAAAGCTGCCCGGAGCATCGGTACCACACTTCTTCTGTGCAATTGCATCCTTGACCTTTCTGGCATCTGCCCGAGTGTACACATAGAAGGGAGGGCAGCACCAGTGGCTCTTGGGCTGGGCAGGCTTTTCTTCCATGGAAAGGATCTTGTCCTGATCGTCGAGCTCCACCACACCGCACTTTATGAGCTTCTTTTCCTCTGGTTCATAATAGCGCATTATACAGGAGGTTTTCTTCTGTTGGGCATAAGCCACAAATTTGGAAAGAGAGAAATCCAGCACATTGTCGCCGGCGATCACCAGCAGGTCATCGTCCAGCCCCAGCTGGTCAATGGCAAATTGCACGTCACACACAGCACCAAGCCGGGTCTCATTGCTGCTGGTTCCATCGTCCACCACCTGAATATTCTGCTTCTTGGTGGCTGCCCAGTTCTCAAAATGATGGGCAAACTTGTGGTTGCTAATGACCACATAGGTATCCACCAAGCCGGTGGTGTCGATGTCGTCTACCAACCAGTCCAAGATGGTCTTCTCTCTCACTTTCAGCAGCGGTTTGGGAAAGTTCTCCGTCAAGGGATATAGGCGGGTTGCATAACCTGCCGCCAAAATCAAGCACTTCATATTAGCCCTCCGCTTTCTGCCCCACGCCGTCTGCGCTTTCGCACAGATGGAAACTGTACTTGCCACGCATCTCCGGGAATGCAGTGAGGTACTTTCGTTCCACTTCTTCCCTAATAACATCTGTCTTTCCGGGATCTATTAGTGCCATGCAGCATCCCTTAAAGCCAGCACCGCTGAAGCGCCCACCGTAAATGCCAGCGGTCTCCCTCATAATCTCGTAGAGTTTGATCTGCTCCGGCGCACCGGATTCCCAGTTGTGGATGCTGCTCCATCCAGATTCAAAGGACAGGCGTCCATACTCCTCCAAATCCCCTCGCCGCCATGCTTCCGCACCGGCTTCCACACGCTTGAACTCGGTATACCAATGTTCACAGCGTTTGGCCCACTGTACCGGCAGCTTATCTTTATAGGTCTGGTAGATTTCATACGAAACATCACGGGCATTGGCCTCATTGAACTTTCCGTACTCCAGACCCGCAAAAGCCTGCAAGGCGTATACACCAGAACGCAGTTCATCCACCCGCATATTATATTTAGAGCCAGCCAGACTGTGCTCCAAACCGCTGAAAAACACCGCAATCTTGTATGGCTTCATATTGGGATTTGTTGGAATCAGCTCATAGTGGTTGTCCTTGCAATCCAAATACAGCAGGTGATCTTTTTTACTCAGAACCTCGCAGCTCTGATCCAGGGTTCCTACATTAACACCCACATATTTTTTTTCTGCTTCGAACGCAATGCTGATCAGCGCTGAAGAACTCAGCTTGATTCCATTGACCTGGCATAGCGCCTCCAAAAAAGACAGGATCACAGCCGCAGAGGAAGAAAGCCCTCCGATAGGCAAAGAACCCTCTATCACTCCACAGAGACCAACTGTCAGCGGAAAACGATTGCTCAAAGCCCAGGTTGCACCCCGCAGGTAGTCCGCCCAATCGCCCGTTTTGTCGCCAATCTCCCGGATATGCCATTGGGCACGTTTAGGGAATTGAAGGCTGCACATTTCAACAACGCCGTTCATTTTGGGCTTATAAGCAATATGGATTCCCTTGTCAATCGCAAGTCCTGTGATTTTTCCTAGGTTGTGATCACTATGGGCACCGATGGGGCAAATCCGATAGGGGCAAAAGCTAATGCCCACGGGATCTTTTCCATATATTTCGTAGAATCTTTCCTCACAGCGCATAATATCCTCACTCCTCTTGCTTTTTGCTTACGCATCGTATTGGCCTTACATCCGAGCAAAAACGCTATTTGTTCAGGTTGGCCTATTACACCAGTCTTAATCGAAATAACTTCTAGTACTTTTTTACACAACTCTAAATTGCTCTATTTACATAATTCTCTGTTGCGTTTTCTCTATGTTTAATAACGCATGGATTACCGAAGACCACAGAATGATCTGGAACGTCACAATTTACAAAAGAATTTGATGCGATAAGGACATCATTTCCGATTTTAATTTTTCCAACAATTGTAGCGTTAACGCCAACCCAAATGTTGTCGCCAAGTATCGGACATCCCGCCCTTGCTCCACGATGTTCTTCTCCTATTGTCACACCTTTGTGAAGATTAATATTCCTTCCAAGAACAGCTCTTGGATTAATTGTTATACAGTAAGGATGTGCAAAATAAAGTCCCGGACCAATTTGATTATCAATAGACATTTCAATGTGATTTTTGTTCCGTGCGCAAACAAATAAAAATTTATAAAGCAGTTTAATCAGCTTATTACTCGCATCTTGCGCCTTTCGATAGAACACTTGGAAAAGGGGTATCCCCCCCCCCCCCAGAATATCTTCTTCGATCCAATTCCAATATTGTTTGTTTCATAAAGGTCACTCCATATAGAACTCTTTGTACCATTCAGCAAACTTCCGCAGGCCTTCACGCAGTGGGGTATGGGGCTTAAAGCCAAAGTCACGCTCCAACGGCTCGGTATCTGCAAAGGTCACCGGCACATCACCAGGCTGCATGGGCACCAGCTCTTTGTGGGCCTCAAAATCATAGTCCGCAGGCAGCACACCAGCACGCACCAGTTCCTCCGACAGAATCTGCACAAAATCCAGCAGGTTTTCCGGATTGGAGTTGCCGATGTTGTAAACCGCATAGGGAGGAATGGGCAAACCATCTTCGCCGTTCTTTTTCTCCGGCGCCTTTGCCATCACACGGACAACACCTTCCACGATGTCATCCACATAGGTAAAGTCCCTCTTGCAGTTCCCGTAGTTGAAAATCTTGATGGTTTCGCCGTTCACCAATTTGTTAGTGAAGCCGAAATATGCCATGTCCGGACGACCGGCAGGTCCATACACGGTAAAGAATCGAAGGCCGGTGGAGGGGATATTGTAGAGTTTGGAGTAGGCGTGTGCCATCAGCTCATTAGACTTCTTGGTCGCTGCATACAGAGACACCGGGTTGTCCACCTTGTCATCGGTGGAGTAGGGCACCTTCTTGTTGCTGCCATAGACGGAGCTGGAGGATGCATACACCAGATGCTCCACGGGATAATGGCGGCAGGCTTCCAGAATGTTATAGAAGCCAATCATGTTACTCTCGATGTAGGCGTCCGGGTTGGTGATGGAATAGCGGACACCAGCCTGAGCGCCCAGATTGACCACAATGTCTGGGTGATACTGCTCAAAAATACTGTTGATGAGAGCTTTATCCGCAAGGTTGCCCTTGATAAAGGTATAATTCTCGAACTTCTGAAGCTCTGCCAGACGAGCCTCCTTGATACGAACATCATAATAATCGTTCATGTTGTCCAAGCCAATGACCTTGGTATCCGGCTCAGTGGTCAGGATGCGTTTGGCAAGGTTGGAACCGATGAAACCGGATGAACCGGTGATAAAAATCACTTTGCACATTATGTGTTTTTCCTCCACAGTCTATTAGCTAGTTGTTTCACTCTATTTTTGTAAAACATTAAATTCATACCTACAACGACAACTAATGCCATCACTGCAACATTAACAGCCATAAAAATCCAGTTTATATAGCTAGGTTCTTTGAGACTCATTCGACTACCAAACACTATGATTAACGCCGCGCTCAAGGTATCAATTGCAAACTGTTTTGTAACATTTTTTAATGACCAAAATATAAAGTGCCTTGAATCATATACAGCAAGCCACATCGTTTGGTATGTCATGGCTACCAATGTTCCAATGGCCACACCAATCAAGCCCCACACCTTAACTGTCAGTATCGAAACAAGAATATTCAAAATCGCCGCCACAATATAATTCTTTTGAGTCTGCCTGTAATGTCCTGCAGCCAGCACCATAATATTGTATGGAAGTCTTAAGCAATGCATCGCATTTGCTAATGTGAGCAAAACAGCAAACGCAGGCTGTATGTAATTGGCATCATTAATTCCAAATGTGTAGACTTGAACAAACGGCACTATCAAAGCTGCTGTACAAGAAAACACATAAGTAGTTCCCGTGTGAATAACCCATTCTACCCATGCGAAGAATCCTTTAAGTTTCTCCAATTCCTGTTTTGCCCAGAGTTCCCCAATCAACGCCTGAACACCATTTGTCATCGAAAGAAATAAAGTCTTCACTCCTTTAATAACCAAAAAATAGACGGAATAAATCGAAACATTTGACAATGTTGAGAAAACTGTCAATACAATTGTATCCGTTCCGTCCAAAACGACGGCTGCAATATGCTGTGCTACACCGTTCCATTTTTGTTTGATTGGCTCTTCAGTGTATTTAATCTTCCAATCAATTTGATAGTGTCGTTTTACATAAAAATGAAGCGCAAGCGGCCTAGCGAGGTAAATCAGTGATGTTGCTAATTTGACCATCTGAATTGTACCGTTCATTGAAATCATAACAGCACAAACAGCGGTATTCAAAACAACTGTAACGGTTTGCGCATTATACTGAATATACCCGCGCTGATCTGCATTTAACAAAAGTGCGTTGGCAATCCCAAAGTAATATTGTGCAAATGAGCTAATTGAAATTGCAGCAATCAGTGTGGCAGTATACAAAAAACCAAGATTTTGATTTGCGATTAATGGATAGACTAGCATCAAAATCAAAACATAGATAAAAAGGATCTGCGCCAATCGCTGAAAAAACTTGTTTGCAGACACCATCACTTTGCTGATTTGCTGGTTGTCTTTTTCTGCCAATGGCTTGTACAGTGATGACTCTACAACAGCTCCTACACCAAGTTCCAGAAATGAAATCACACTTAAGAATTGTACAATTGAATTTACTAGACCATTAACTTCCGAACCAAAATGCTGCAAAAAAAGCCGCGGTAGTATAAATCCGCATATTAAAGTCGTAATTTGTGCTATCAAAGAAGCTACTGTGTTCTTTGCCAGTAATTTATTTCGCATGTTTTTCCTTTGTTACCACTGTTTCGATGGCAGTTTTAACATTTCTCCTATTTTATAATCCCACTCTAACGGCTCAATTTTGTCAAACCCACTTCCATCAAAGAATGTCAATTCGCCAAAGTAGATTTTTCCATTGCAATCATATAGATCCACTCGAATGTGCGGAAGTCCCTTTGAAAGCCGTTCGGCAATTGCAACCATTTTCTCAAATTGTTCAGGCTTCTGGGGATGAACCTCCGCATGACTGTATCCCCATGTAAAATCCAACCAGTTAAAGTCGCAATCAAAATAATCTGCCCTCGTAGGCTTATCCGTGTTTCGGTCTGAATTAATCATTACGAATTTCATCACACCATTAAAGCAGTAGAATTTATAATCCCTAAGTTCCCCACTAGCATCTTCCATGTATTTTTCAGCGATAATCTTTCTGGGGACATCTTTATAGGGCCACTCACGAAATTTCAGGTAATAGTCTTCTTTCAGTCCCTTACGCAGTTCCTTCTTTACCTTTTCAATGTCCAGATTGCTTTTATCTTTGCAAATGCACATTCCCGTTCCGGAGTTATGGTTGCATTTCAATACAAATTGATTCGGCAACGCATCGAAATCAATCTCATCCGGGTTATCCCATACACCCAGCAACGGAATCAGATACTCCTCACCAATCATTTGCGCAATATACTCTCGCACTTTATATTTGTCCACCATTACGGTGTACTCTGGCTTCCTGTTATACAGTTTAAGCCACTGAAGTTTTTCATTGAACGTCTTCGGATTTTCCAAATCAAGATTTCTGCCGAATACATTTTTATATTTCAACTTCAAATACTGCTCGTCTGACAGGCCGTTGAAAACACCCAATTTTGTCAGATAGGAAAAACGAATGGTTTTATCTGCACAGAAATTCTTAATCACTCTTATGTATTTATTCATATTTAATTCTCCCAGCTGTTACAAGAAAGTAAACGCTCCAACGTCTAGCCTACCAAGCCACAAAAACATCAGTCCACACACTGCCGTAACCACCGGAATTGAGATTTTCGCATTTAGCTTATTTTCAAGAATCGCTTCAGAAACAAAATTGGGTAAATATATCAGAAGCGAAATCGAAAAATAGACAACAATTCGTGCCCAGTTGGAAAACGTAAAAGCAACCGGTTGCATAAATGCAGCAAAAAGGACCAGTTTCATATGAAATTTCAACTCTTTTGGAATATTCCCTTTATAACAAATCAGCGGTGTTACTACACACAACCACAATACAATCAAAAGAGAAATTCCTCCGTTGAAATTTCCTTCTTCAGAAATTCGTGCAAATTTGTTGAGGAAATTTAATATTTTATCTCCCATCAATCCAACCATCACCGAAGCAGGTACCGCCGCAATGATTGTGTTCATATTCAGCGGAATCCCTTCAACAAAATATGCCAATAAAAAAATTGCCGCTGTCCGATGAAATAGCATTGCAATTAATACCACCATCAAAAATGGGATGAATCTTCTTGCTTTAATATATTTATAGGAAATGGTAAGTATTGCAATCGCACACCATTGACGAAAAATTCCGATTGATGCATTCCACATTCCCATTCCGATAAATATCACAAGTGATAGTAACGGATAGTTCGACTCTTTCTTTATCCAAACGAAAATCGGAATCAAAATGAATATCGTCAAAAACACAAGCAATGCCCGTTCACTTTCAAAAAACTGCCCTAGCACCCAATTTACTGCAACGTAACCTTGCTCCCATCCAAATCCCATTGCCTCCTTAAACGAAATAGCTCGGATATTTTGATATTCCTGGCAATATGTCAATGTATCTGCACCAATATCCGTACTACGAAGTGCAGATGCTATTATGATTCCTCCTGCACATATCCAATATAAAAAGTCCTTCATTCTCGGGGACTGCCTCGTGCAGGAGAGAATCGCACATAACGAAACCGCCCCTAAAACAACCTCATAAACAACCACTACAACGCTCCTTTAAACAAATTTCCATTATGTATTTTTCCCACATTGTATTAACACGATCCGGCCGGAAGGCTTCTGCATGTTTTTTCTCTACGACGTTGTGCTCTGCTCCATCGAACACACAACAAATCGCTTCCGCCAATTGCGCAGAATCATTGCACGGAACCAGTTTATCGGAAGCATCCTCTCCAAATAGCTCCCTTGGCCCACCACAAGGACAATCTGTAGAGATACACGGTACGCCGGCCGCCATCGCCTCCATCAGCGCATTGGGCATTCCCTCATAATCAGAAGAAAGCACAAACAAATCTGCCGTTTGGAGCGCTTTTGCTACATCATTGGTGGCTCCCATCAGAAAAACCTTCTCATTAAGATTCAGTGAATCGATTTGATTCTGGAGCTTTTCCCGAAGTACGCCTTCTCCATAAATTTTTAGTGTTGCAAAGGGATAGATTTTCTGCACCTCTGCAAATGCGTCTATCAGCAACCTGTGATTTTTCTGCTCCGTCAGGCGACCACAGGTAACGATTTCACCTCGCACTGGTGTGCGCTCCACTTGGTAAAACTCTTCCTTAACGGCGTTATAGATGATTCGTGATTTTTTCTGTAAGCGCTCCGGAAACCACTTTTGTGCATCGCTTGTCTGGAACACACAGCCATCCGCCATCGGAAGCAACACTTTGCCTACAAACTGCCCTATTTTTCCTGCATATTCCTTGTTAGGATCATTCCGAACAGAAACCAGTGTTTTTACAGGCAATCCTCTTGTCGCTAATATTGCACGAAAATTCGGCTCTTCCATAAATGAAACAAGTATGTCGGGCTTCTCAGATTTGCATAAATCTCTCAATTTCTTGATTCTGCTAAAATTTCTTTTTATTCTGGATTGCTTGATTTCCACTTCTTCCAGCGTAAGCCGTCTTACAGTCGCCGCAAGCGGATACTCCCATGTATCCCGGAAAGACGTGACCAAAGTAGTGTCGTATCCATTTTCAGAAAAATATTTTGCCAAGTTCACCATGACACGCTCTGCGCCGCCGTCATGGATTGCATTTATATAGAACATTATTTTTTTCATGTTTTTATCGCTTTTTTTGCAAAATAAATTGCATATAGAATTCTGTCAAAATTTGAAATTGGCCTTTCTTTTAACTTCATATCTTGTACTGACGCAAAATTCGAATGCCTTCCTTTGAGGAATATTTCTAATTCCTCAAAATCTTCGTCTTTCATCATATTGGGATGATAGCAAAACGTCACCATTTTAAATGGTAGCTTTCTTACCCGCCCAGACTGTTGCGGAATAAAATAGAAGCCATTTTCAAAATACACATCATTTGCAATCGTATCGCTGATAATTCGGATATTGGATTCTTCTTTCAATGCAATCAATGTATTTTCATCAAAAGTATGTGATGGGGCAAAAAACACTCTCGGCTCGATGTTATGGCTTTTCAGAACATCCACACCGTACCGAATCATTTCTTTCTGCTTATCCAGTGGAACGCCTGCAAATTCACTTCTTTGGTTTACCGGGTTGATGCCACCTTCCTTGGTCGTGTACTTGTGATAGCAACCATGAAGTGCCAGCTCCCAGCCTTTTTCTTTCCAGCGTGCAGTCTTATCCCAGAATTCAGGGTCTTGTTCATACGTATCGGTAAGAGATAAATCCCGATTGTCCGGAATAACTCCGACCAACGGCTTAATTCCATACCGGTCTAAAAGTTCCTCCATCCGCTGCCACTTTTTTACATCCATATAATCGGAGGCATCGTCCAGGCGCAATATATATTGACTCATTTTCTTGCCCTTTCATCCTGTTCCAGATAAAAACTTTGAAGTTGCTTTGCAACCACTGTTGCATCAAACGGTTGCAGCTTCGCCATATTCTCTGCTGTGGCAGCAATTCGATGTTTTCTCTGAAGATTCGCAACATCACAAAGCCATACTTTTTTATCAGTCAACGTAAGATACTTCACTTTGTCTGTCAAATCAACATCGTGTGTTATCACGTCAGAAAGAAGACAGGGAAGCCCATTTGCCTGAGCCTCTACTACAGAAACCGGAAGCCCCTCCCACAAGGATGGAAACACAAATACATCCATGGCCTGATAATAATCCTCTGTGTTGGTTTTACTGCCGACCATGATGACAGCATCTCGTATCCCGAGTTGCGTGCATTGCTGCTGCACCGTTTCGAACAACTCGCCATCGCCCACCAAAAGCAGTCTGCTATTGGGGTTCTCTTTGTGGTACTCTGCGAATAGTTCCACTAAGAATTGATGGTTTTTGGGAACTGTGAACCGCCCGATGTGTCCCAGAGCAAAAGTATCTTCGGCAATTCCAAGATCCTGACGCATCTGCTGCCGCTTTTCCTCACAAAACGCAAAGCGCCTCAAATCTACGCCATTTGGAATCATCCGGTAATTCGGCTGTTCCGTAGCCTTTTCTCCATACAACCATTTGCCTGCTTTGTCGGAACAAGCAAACAAATAATCCGCTGTATGCCGAATTGGAAGTCGCAACATATCCTTCACGATAGCAGAAATGCCACTTCCGTTTGAGGTGCTATGGCTGTGTGCAATTGTTACCAGTCCATGCTTTTTTGCAATTTTCAGATAGATAGATGCCGTACTCCGCACATGTCCATGAATCACATGATATTCCGGATGTTCCGTAAAGAAATCATCCCACCACTTACAGTATGCAAAATGGTTTTTCCCAGTATACTTTGGGCAGACAAAAATTCGTCCTCCCATTTGTTCCACCTGACTGTATAAACCTTTCCTTTCCTCTGGCGTAACAACAAAATCAAATTGAACCTTTTCTCGGTCAATGTTGTTATAAATATTCATCACAAAAGCCTGTGACCCGCCAAAGTGAAGACTTGCGATATTATGTAATACTCTGATTGATTCCATTATGCTGCTGCCGAACCTCCGTTGTCCGTTTTTGAATAATCACGCTGTTTGCCGGGAAGTCCCCTTTGACGACTGTTCCTCCCCCGACGACAGTATTATCCCCAATCGTTGTTCCCCGGAGAATCAGGGCATTGGCACCTATCCAGACGTTGTTACCAATCGTAATCGGTGCAGTTTTGAATTTCATAGCTGAAACGCCTCCCTCAGCCTGATAATCATGATCTTGATCATAAATCAGAACATTAGGGCCAAGCATCACATTGTCACCGATTTTGATATGGTCGTAGGCAGTAACGACACAGCCATTGCTCATTCCAAAGTTTTTGCCAATTTCCAGTTTCCCGCCTTTACGAACGCGAATTTTTGCGCCATTATGCATTTTCAACTTTTTCGCAATGCGCAGTTCGGATTTTCCATCTACGGTGACTTCAGTCATCGGCGACATAATTGCCGGAAAGGCAGCATGGAATCGTCCCCCATTCTCAATCTTCAGGATGGCATACTTGATTCCTGCAAGCGGAACACAAAATACCGCCTTGATGTATTTATTCATCGATACCCTCCAACGTTTGAATCTCTTCCAAATACGCTTTCACCACGATCTTTCGGTCGAATTCCCGTTCCATCTTTACACGACCGGCCAGACCCATGTCTTTCCGCTGCTCTGGCGTCATCTGCATAAACCGTTCCAGCGCATGGACTAGAGCTTCCTCATCCTGAATGGGAATCAGGAATCCGGTCACTCCGTCTTCCACCGTTTCCCGGCAGCCCGCACGATCTGTTGCAATGATGGGTCGGGCACTTGCTGCACCCTCCAGAAGCACGTTGCTCATTCCCTCCGGATAGTAGGACGGATGCACGATGCAGCTTGCCTGTTTCAGGAATGGGATCATATCCTTCTGCTGGCCATGATAGACCACATCTCCAGCCTCCTGTGCCTGCTTCAAGATCTCTTCGTAGGCAGGATCGTCACAGCCGCCGCAGATATGGAACACTGTGTTGGGGTACTCCTCATGGATTCGTTTGGCCGCAGCAAGATACAGGTCGATTCCCTTTTCCTTCAAGATTCGGGATGTAAACTGGAAGTGCACTGCCTCGCCGTCTGGATACGGAAACGCTGGATGACTCTCTAAATCTACGCCAGATCCCGGCAGCAACCGAATCTTCGCATGCTTCGGCATCATCTTGTGCGTTTCAAAGAAGCGCTGATTTTCGCTGTTCTGGAAAAAGATGCAGCTTGCACCGGCCACGCCCATCTTGTAAAGCCGGGTCGTCAGTGCCTGCAAAGGACCGGGATTTTCCACCGGAGTACCGAGGCCGGTTACATTCGAAAGATACGGAATTTTTAATTGCTGACATGCCATACCACCATACACGTTCGGCTTGATATTATATGTAAGGACAACATCAGGCTTTTCAGCTTTCAAAATTCTCTTGTAAGTATGCATCAACTGCAAATCAGAGATAGGATTAGTGCCATGACGGCCGGTTTCAACGCCAATCAACTTGGCACCCAGTGCCTTTAATTTATCCTGATGCTTCAACAACTGACCGACAATTACCACTTCAAAATCTTCATCAATCAACTTCTCGATAACGGCACCACGCAAATTAAATGCATAGGTCGTATCGTTGATCAACATAACTGCCTTTTTCATTTGCCGCTCTCCTCACATTTTTCCTGCCCCATCGCCGTGGTCGCACCTTCTGCCACACCTTCCGTGCTCTCCGGCATGAACAAAATCTTCACCGTTGCCAGCATGATCTTCAGATCCTCGATCAGGCTGGGATGTGCGATGTACATCAGATCCATCTGCAGCTTATCGTAAGGAGTAGTGTTGTACTTGCCGTACACCTGTGCATAGCCAGTCAAGCCTGCCTTTGCCTGTAGGCGCAGTGCAAACTCCGGCATCTCCTCACAATACTGGGCGGCGATCTCCGGGCGCTCCGGACGAGGGCCTACAATGGACAAGTCTCCCTTCAAGATATTGAGAAGCTGGGGCAGCTCGTCCAGACGGCAGGCGCGGATGATATGACCGACCTTCGTGATACGGTCGTCTTTGTCACCAGTGGAAAGACGCGCCACACCGTCTTTTTCGGCATCCACACGCATGGATCGGAACTTCAAAATCTCGAACTGCTTACCGTCTTTGGTCAGGCGAACCTGCTTGTAAAAAGCAGGACCTCCATCGGATTTGACTGCAATAGCCGTAATCAGAAACACCGGACTCAGGATAACCAATGCCACCAGCGAGATCACAATATCCATGGCACGCTTGACAAACAAGAACTCCGGGCTTGCCATGTAGCGGCCCACACGCAGCATGGGCAGATGGAACATATGCATCGGCTGGGCACCGCTCATAATCACATCGCCCACACGAGGGATCACGAACACATTGATGCCCTGCCCTACGCAGTATTTCAGGATGATATTGCGCTCATGGCTGTGGACACCGCTGATGAACACGCTCTGCATTCCATCCAGCAGGCTCAGGTCGTTCAGGCATTCCTCAACGTTCAAGGTCATCTTGACATCGTATTTTTTTGAAAGACCGTACTCATTGATGAGCTTTTCCAATCCATGACGAACATCATAAACGACTGCAGTCGGCTGGGCCTGGAATGTATTAAAGTACCATCCATGCGCTAACTTCGCCCAAATTGAGGCCATCAGGATCTGTCCGGCAATCGCTGCGATGCCCGGCAGAAGATTGCAGAGCCGCCGGGCCATCAGGCAGATGACAATGTACAGAATGCCATCGGTTGCCATAGCTGCCAGTACCTGTCCGTAGATCAACTCTGAAATGCGCTGCAAAGACATCCAGAACGCATCGTAGACTTTACCCAACAGAAAGAACAACACCGCAAACAGACCGATCATGGCCCAGTTGCCCTTCCAACCAAACTTTGCATAGATCTGATACGAATAATACAGCTCCCAACAAAGTGCAAACGGAATTGTGATCATTACCAAATCGATGATTTTTACGATCTTCAACATCACATCATGCTGAAATTTTGACATAATATCCCAATAACTCCTTTAGCTTTTTCTTTTGTTCTTCGCTCAACTTTTCCGATCCGCTTTGCAGCAGCCGTTTCTGGTTGTACACCCATCGGCTCAGCCAAATGCCATCCGCAGTCTTGTATTTTGCTGAAATATCCAGATTTCCATGGCATCTTTTATACTCCTGCGCCAGCTCGTACCGGTGCTGCCACGGGTCAGGTTTCTCCCACTGCATTCCGATGGCATCCAGCAACTCAATGCGCTCTTGTGATAAGATTGCATTGCTTTTCTCTGGTTTTCGATATGCATACTGCTGCCTCCGCACCCATTTTCCAAGAGCATAGCCCTCCGGTGAAACATAGGCCACCGGGACATCAAGGTTTCCATTTGCTTCAAAATACCGTTTCGCTGCCTGATAAACCTCATTCCACTGTCGGTCATAGCGACTGCCCCACTGCATTCCTATGGTTTCTAGTCGTTTGATCTGATCCGCAGACAATTTTTTCTGCTCATAGGCTAGTTCTTGATTTTGAATCCAGCGACCAAGCGTTTTTCCATCTGCTGTTTTATAATCTCGTGGAACATCCAGATTTCCATACTCCTGCGCATAGACTGCCGCAAGTGCATACCCCTGTTCCCATCGGACATCAAATACCTTCCACGCCATCCCCAACTGATTCAACTGTCGGATGCGCTCTTCCGTCAGCTTTCCATCGTTTCGGCGTTTCCGCGCATTGTTGATCCACTTTCCCAGAGGATAGTCATCTTTCGTTTTGTATTTCGCCGGGACCTGCAAATTCCCAAACTGTTCCCGAAATTTTCTCGCTTCTTCCAGACCACGTTCCCATGCGGCATCGTTGCGATTGCCCCACTCCATCCCGATGCTGTCCAGCCGTGCGATTTGCTGTTCGGTCAAGTTCCCCGAAATCTGTCCCGCACGAACACGGCGCTGGGTCGTCAGCCATTCGCCAAGGCTCAATCCCGCCAGTGTGGTATAACGCTTTGGAATATTCAGTCTGCCATGCTCCGCATAGTAAATGCTTGCTTCCGAAAAATAATGGTTCCAACTGGAAGAAAGGCTTGCCTGCAACTGCTCAAACAGTACCCGGCAGTCATGCACCTGCTCAACAACCTCGAACCGCTCGGTGACGATCTTATCGCCCTCGCCGTTGGCATAGAGCCGATGGACTGCCTCCTGCATCTCGCCTTGCAGACCCGCAATGCTGCATAGTCCTTCGAAGTTGTTGACAACATCGAGGATAAGTGGAGCGGAATTATCCCCCGCAGTTAGTGCACGGCCAATCTGCTGTTTGTAGATAATAGGTGAGATAGTAGGCCGGAACAGGATGACACCTGAAATGCCTTCTACATGAACTCCCTCGTTGAGCATGTCGATGCAGAACAGCAACTTCAATTTATCGCTCTCGTCCGCCTTGAAGTCGGCAAAAGCCTTGTCTGTACCAGGGTCATCCGAATAGGCTTCGTACACCGCCACTTCCGCATTCACCTTTGCAAACCACTCCGGCACATGAGAGATCATTTCGTCCATGTGCTCCTTGTTGGCGCAGAACACGATGTACTTTCCGGACTTGTTCGTGATATGATGGGCAAAGACCCTGTCCAGACCATCCGCCTGTTCCAACGCCCGGCGCAGGGCATCCAGATATTTTTGATTTACGTCCTGAATTCCAGCAGAACGCAGATTATCCACCCTTGTCTGATAGCGTGCCAAGTCTTTCTGGTACTGATAGACGGTAGTCACATAGTTCGGAGCAGGCAAAATACCCCTGACGATTGCTTCGCCAAGGGTCATGTCGCTCGCAACACAGCCATCAAAAAGCTCTTCGGCCATGTCGCGGTTATTATCCAGATAGCGGATGTTTGTTGCTGTCAACCCCAGCAGTTTCGCGTCCGGGCATAACTTCAATAAAGCCACCGTGCTTTCGCCCCAACATTCCGCACCGACACGGTGGAATTCATCGAGTATAATATAGGCAGGCTCCTGCGCCGCTATTTTCTCCAGCTGTGCCTGCGTACAGCACAGTAGCTTAGCGTAGGTGTAAAAGTGAACGTTTACCAACGGAAAATCAGGGTCGTTCCTTTTCAGGCTTTCCAGCTGGGTCTTGAAGATATATTCACTGGGAGAAAGCCAGATCACGACCTTCTCCGGGTTGTCCTCGATCAGCTTGAACGCAATGTAGCTCTTTCCAGTGCCGGTCGGGTGGACAATGGCGGCCTTGCCATACTGCTCCATCATCCGGACTGCCGCATGATATGCTTTCTCGTTGTGCTCGAACAGACGCAGTGCCACCTTGTTCACCCCTTTCCGCAATTCAGGGGTATCCTTCACATGGAAAATGGAGGATACCGTTCCTTTGACATCGTTGTCTATAGTCTCATCTTATTTTATCATGGTTATATCTGGGATTCAATAGAAATCATCATAAATGTATCACATTTGACCCTAAAAAAACATCGCGAAGGCCGGATTGTTTTTGTGCCATGCCCAGTTCTGTATAATAATTCCAGCTGTAAACGAAGATGGAGAAAATAAGGGGTCAGATGAGGGTCTAAACAGCAGGAGGAAACAGCGATGGCGCGACGGGGAGAAAACATTCGCAAGCGTAAGGACGGTCGGTGGGAAGGCAGGTACATCAAGGCGCGCACACCAGAGGGGAAGATCCAATGGGGTTACGTTTACGGAACGGCCTATGTGGAGGTCAAACGGGTGCTGATTCAAAGGAAAGCCGAGGCGGGCTTTTACAACCTGAATCGAACTGACCTGACCTTTGAAGCACTAGCCGAGGTATGGCTGCATTCCCTGCGGAACAGTATAAAAGAATCCACCTATGCGCATTATTCGTACACACTGCACAAGTATCTTCTTCCGGTTTTGAGCAAAGTGCCCGTTGCATCCCTTGAGGAAAGCTTTCTGGAGCAGGCCATGCAGCAGATCGTTGCGCCCACAGATGCCGCACACAAACCGCTGGGAAACTCCTCTGCCCGGGAATGTCTCTCCATGCTGCGCCGCATCTGCAAATATGCCGCTCATTTACGTCTGATTCGTCCAATGGAGCTGGAAGTTGCGTTGCCAAAAGCCAGCGACAAAATTTCTGCGCCTCTCTCCCCGGCGGAACAGCAGCGACTTCATCAATATGTACAGGCGAACCCTACGCCTCGCAAAATCGGCTTATTATTCGGACTTGAATTAGGTTTGCGTATTGGTGAGATCTGCGGCTTGCAATGGGGCGATTTTGACCTGAAACTCGGCACGCTGAACATCAATCGGACGGTCTGCAGAATTTCCTGTGGAAACGGCCATACAAAGGTGGTCATCCAGACACCCAAAACCTGCACCTCCCGCCGGGAAATTCCAATCCCGAATCAGCTGCTTATTATGCTGAAAAAGCTGCGCGGAAAAGCCAGCAATGCTGCATGGTTCCTGTCCGGCAGCGAGTCCAAGCCCACAGAACCCCGCTGCTACCGGAAAAGCATCAAAGCGTATCTGAAGCAGGCGACCGTCCGGCAAGTACGTCCGCACGCGCTGCGACACACCTTTGCTACCACCTGTTTGCAGGCGGGGTGTGATGTAAAGACCCTCAGCGAATTGTTGGGACATGCCAACGCCAACATCACCTTGCAGCGCTATGTGCACTCTGACCTGACCCGAAAGCGCAGGGAGATGAACCGGATATTCTCCCATCAGGTGTCTATGAGGGGCAGGAAGGCGCAAAATCTGATAGAATAGCGCCATATTTTGTCCATGGCCCTCCATTTTCCATGTGAAGGATACTTTTTGCTAAATATATTCTTTGTCGTTACGCATCCATGTATTCTCTACAGCATAAAATACTTTCGTGATATACGCAGTTGCGCACGCAAAACTGCACGAACTTCTGTACCATCCTATTGAGGTGAATTTCATCATGACAGTAAAAGATGCCGTTGCCAAACGCTTTGAACAGCTCTGCAACCAGCATGGGATACGCCCCAACGAGTTAGCAACCCGTGCCGGTGTAACACCATCTACGGTATATAGTATGCTCGACCCATCCCGTCAGCGTGTGTCCATCGCCACCATTAAAAAGCTCTGTGATGGTCTTAATATCACGCTTGGTCAGTTCTTTTCCTGTGCGCTGTTCGATGAACTGGAGCAAGAGATCCAATAGTTCACCGAACGATCTGCTCGGCTTTCCCTGCAACGCGTACTCTCTTTACTAAGTGAATTTTAGAATTTCATATCCATTGTCAGCCTGATTTGTGCTCTTTTGCATGGGTCAGGCTATTTTTTTTTTTTACGCTAAAAAGCCCCTGCCCATCACATTTCTGTGAAAGGCAGAGGCCTTCTGCTGCTAGATTTTAATCAGGGCTGGGGAGATGGAACAACTATCTCATTCTACCGGGTCAGTGTCCCTTACCAGATTTTTAACTACCCCCGGGGTGTCTGATGCGGTGTTTTCCTGCTCCATTCGAAGGCGCACCGCCTCCATAATGTATTCGGTCAAACTTTGCCCCGCTTTTTGAGCTGCTACCTGAACAGCCTCTTTATTGGGGAAGGCGTCCATCCGAACGTCAAGAACAATCCGCTGGTATGTTTTATCGTTAAATTTCCGTTTGCTGGCTGTGCTTGTTTTTCCGCCCATCCTCGCACCAACTTTCTTTTGACTTTTATAGGTATTATAACACACATCTGTCATTTGTCCATCTCGTACGAGTATGTACTTTGCACAGATAATTGTGCTTTTCTTTGGTGAATATTCCGTCTTGCATACTCGTACGAAGTGCTGTATACTCATGCCATCGGGAACACCGGTTCTCACATCCGACCATTCACCAACGATTTCAAAAGAGGCACACAGATGAGCATTAACGTTTTACTGACCCTTGTCGAGCAGTACAAGGAGGCCGCCCAACTGATTGAAGCCGCACAGGCTGAACAGGAACAGCTGAAGATCCAGATCCGCGAGGCACTGGCTGAGCGCTCCACCAACTATCTGGAAGTAGGCTGCCACAAAGTCCGCCTATCCGATTTCTCCAGCACCCGACTCGACAGCAAAGCCATCAAGGCCGTAGCTCCCAACCTGTACGACCAGTACAGCAAAACGGTCACCGGCACCCGCCTGAGCATCACCTGACATCACCCAAAAAAGCCCCATACAGCGCCTACCGTCCAAAGTTTGCGCTGTACAGAGCCCAACACACCCGCCGGGGCGGGCTACACCAATATTATACCTGTCCCGGCCTTTTTTATCAAGAGAAAGGTTCGAAAAATCATGAAACAGACTGTCAAAACCTCCCGCGCTGCTGGTCAGCTGGAAAAGATGTTCCGCGAGCTCAACAAGCACTACTTTGCAGGCAAGCTGCCCGAGCCCATCATCAGCCTGAAAAAGACCCCGTCCGCCTATGGTCATATCACCTGTTCCAAGGTCTGGCAGGCAGGCGGTGAGAACAAGTACGAGATCAATATTTCGTCAGCCACCCTTGACCGCCCCATCGAGGAGACCGCTTCCACCCTGCTGCACGAGATGGTGCACGAGTACTGCATGGAGACCGGCATCAAGGACACCAGCAACAACGGGGTCTACCACAACCGGCACTTTAGGGAGCAGGCCGAGGCACACGGCTTGACCGTCGACCACCACGAGAAATACGGCTGGACCATCACGAGCCCATCCGAAGAGTTACTGGACTTCATCATCTTCCAAGGCTGGCAGGATATCCAGATGGGCGAACGGCTGGCATGGTCGGATATGGTAGGCACCGGAGCAGGCAGCAAGGCACCCGGCAGCAGCCAGACCGGCGCGCCGAAACCGCCCAAGGCAAAGAGCAGCACCCGGCGGTGGGTATGCCCCAAGTGCGGTACCATCATCCGGAGCACCAGGGAAGTTCGCGTCATCTGTGCCGACTGCATGGAGACGTTCGTGAAGGCTGACTAAATCATAGCAGGACAGAGAGCGAGGGCACGAGTGAGAGTAGTGCCGGATTTAATAAAAAAGGAGGTTTCACATGGACACCATCAACGATAGAATCTATTTCCTTCGCATACAAGCGGGCATTTCACAGCAGCGATTGGCGGATGATCTCAACCTGTCCCGGCGTGCTATCAGCTTATGGGAAACCGACAGAAGAACACCGGACATTCAATCGGTTCTGCTGCTGGCTGGCTACTTTCAGGTATCGCTGGATTATCTGGTCAAGGGTAGTCGTGCTTAAAAAGTAGCGTGTACTCTATTTTGCAATCCGAACAACCATCAAAAAGTTATAATTTAGGGTCAGTTTTGGCATTGTTTTCAATTGTTACTGGCATCTCTGACCCTATTTTTCATATCAGCCAGTGAGGTTATATTATTCAGTCAGTCAAAAGAAACCAACATAGAATCAGGAGGAAATCGTTATGAGTGGAGCAGTATCGTTTGTTTTAGGGTTATTGGGACTGGGTACCGCTGCAGGTATTGATCTCGGTCAAAGTGTTAGCCAGAAGCGAAAAGAGGCTGAAATGGCTAGAGAGTGTGGCTGGGATGCCAAAGGAGAAAGAGCAAAGATGTATGAGCGGGTTCGTAAAGAGTGGCACAGTATTCCTGATGGCCATCCGAATTGCCTTGAAAAATGGAGGATCGACCATCCATGTGATAAGGGGCCTGCCTATCGAACAAAGTATTGGTTCAAAGATCATTTGGACGCAAAGGGAATTCCTTATGACGATATAATCCTTGATGAAGTAACAGGCGTTAACTATGAAAAACTGTTGAGCAGAAGAATGAGAGAAGTAGGCAAGAAACATCGTGGCTGGTTCTAAACAATTATAACAGGAGGATTTACTTATGAGCCGTAAATGTGAGCACGATTGGTTTGACCATTATATGATGTACAACATGATGAGCAACGGAGGCGGGAAAGGCTCCGGTGAAGCATTCTGCCTTCTGATTGCTGGCGGTCTGGGGCTTTATGTACTGGCTAATGTCCTTTGTGCATTGTTTGTTTGACAGGGGCAAGTTTATGGCTGAAAATAAATTCGTGGTTAAAACGGTATTCCATGACGAAAATGGAGATACCCTGCTTCGTGAAGATTACCGTGAAACACGAGAAAAAGCACAGGAGCTCAAGGATTTGGCTGATTTTGGCTATGCCGGACTTTTTGGCAAAGGTCAAACGAAAGTTACCACCGAGATCATTGAGCACTGACACCAACCACCATTTCCTATAGCACCCCCACAGCAACAGAGCTCTGCCGCTCAGACACGAGTAGCAGGGCTCCTTTTTACAGTATTCGGTCAAGAAGTGCACTTGAAGAGTTGCGTTTAGTCAACCACCCTGTCGCCCACTCCTATCCCCCATCACATCCCCGCTGGTGTACGCCACCGCCGTACATTTGCGACATGTTTCGGCACTTTACGACGCATTTGGACGTTTTTCGCCTGTTTTGCCATATTTTGCGTTACATTATTTCGGACTGGATAAAACTGGTCCAAATATATGTAATGGGGATGATGTCAAAATGGTTACTTCCAATTTATCCGCCCATATCAATGATGTACTGCGCTATGTCGGGATCACCCGTAACATGAACGCCTACATTATTCTATCACAAGCTCTGACGCTGATTGCCGAGGACGAAAACCGCCTGCGAGCTGTAGAGAAAGAAATCTACACGCCCATTGCCGACAAGAAGATGTACGAGCCCAAAGCAGTCCAGAGCACGATCCGCCGGGCATCCAAGGTCGCATGGGATCTCTGCCCCGATCGCGTTCAGGAGTTGGCTGGCTATCCTCTGAATGGTCGTCCCTCTGCTGTGACCATGCTCGAGCTGCTCTATAATGGTGTCGCCCGCTATGACGATCTCTCTATTCTGAAATAAGTGCCCCTCAACAACAAGCGCCCCGCTACTCTATGCCGAGCAGTGGGGTATTTTTGTGTCTTGATGAGGGTGTACTATTTGGTACGGGGCGCATATGGCGATTCCATCAATGCAACAAAGCTTATCTTGACCCATTGAGTTCGATTACCAATTTGGTAATTGAGGTAGGGAGTCACACACGGAACTGTCTTGATTTGGTTTCAACCACCGTCAAAATGACGGGTGTTGATGGTAACAGTTAATCACAAAAAAGCGAAATACCGTAAAATTGTCCGTCATAACTTGCGTAACATCATAGAAAGCCGTCATCTACTCTGAGGAGTTTTGTGCACCCCACAAATCGAGGGCTACTGCGAAATAACGACTCCCTATCTGAGCGCTGTTGAACTTTTACCGACTCAGATAATATTCATTGATTGCACCATCAATAAAATACGGATCTCAGCAGTCGTTTTGTCCACCGAGCTTTTCCAACCGTAATCATTTTGATAACAGTTTATCGACCCTCTATTTGAGGGGTGAGCTTTTGAACTCCGAATGATTTGTGACGCCATCCGCCGGGCAGACGCTTACTAATTTAGCAGTATTCGACGCATCATCGCATTTTCCACGCTTGCGCAAAATCGACGCATCATCGAGCTATATTCAAATTTGGGAAACCACCCCACTGCTTCTCATTTTTGACTATTTCACGTCAATTCTTTAACAGGTTCCCTCAGATCGAATCCATGGTGGGTTTCCTTCTTCTCCCACCCCCTCATTTTCTTTCTCTTTTTTCGTAAACACTTTAATATCTCGCAAGCTCGACATCAAAGTATTCACGAATAACAAATCACTCACAAACAATTTCTTCTCTTGTTCTCTATTCTGTTGTCTAAATTTGGCTCATTTTTTGTACCTATTCTATATAGAGCGAGTACAATTTTTGCGCCAAAATCATATCATATCCGAATCAATTTCCAGAATGTTTTATTGCGATTCTCGTTTCTCTTAAATTCTCGAACTGTAATGATCTCGACGCCATAGATTTGAAGCTTACGATTTAATATGTCCTGCCCCATCGGACGTCCTTTATACTCTTTGAACACCTTCAAGGCCATGATACTTTCGTACATCTCCTCCTTCAACATCGGCTGATTCAAGTGCGCTTTTATCCAGTCCGCCACCGAGTCAAAGCAATACGGCACCGTTTCCTCTGCTAACACCGGCGCATACTTTGCAAAGACCTGCTTATATGACGTTTCGAGCATTTCGTTGAGCAGCTCCAATTCACGCTTCAATTGTCGGACGCCAAGCAGATTCACGCGGTATTCCCCCTTTGCATCATCGAACTCCATGATCCTGCACTTTCTTATTTTTTTGTTGATACTATCGGGCGTTCCACTGTTTCGGAATACTTCAAATGCCTCCGCCCCCGCAAGATATGCCATTGCTGGCTTTAGCTCTTCTGTCACGATAGCCTTAAATTTCTTCAAGTCACCATAATACCAGTCCGCATCATAATCACGAAAATAGACCGTGCAGGTATCGTCGACATCAAGCGGACGTTTTCGACCTGCTGACTGAATGATGTCCGTTGGCTTCCATTGGTCAATATACAGGTGTTTTACCGTACGGTCTTTGATCTCGGTGCCTATGCCAAACGCCTTTGTGGTGAAAAAATATCTTTTTTGGAGCTCTCTGTCCTTGACACATTCCGTCAGCTCATTGAATCTCTTTCCGTATTTCGGGTTGTTATCGGAGCAGTAATAGGCAGCTATATCGCCGAATATCTCCTTCATTTTGAGCAGGTCCTCGCCGGACGATACAAAGATAACGGCTTTTTCTTCTTCCGGGAGACTTTTTAGCATCATGACCAGATTTTCCCTCGAATAGAAGTATTTCTGTTTGATATGCTGGTAATCCTGCGGCAGTTTGTAGATGCGGCCTTCGGGAGTCTTTGAGGTCTCCTCCAGCAGCTTATAGGTCTCCTCGCCCGTTGCGCTCATATAGATAACCACATGGTCGGCTTCGGCCTTCTGAAGCACTTCCAGCGACAGATAGGTATTGATCCCATAAGAGGAAAAATCCGTAAAATAGTGACACTCATCCGCAACGATGTACTTAAACCGTGCCAAATACTTTTTCAGCGATGCCGGGTCATTCCTGTATCTTGCCTCGATATACTGGTAGGTCTGGACTTCTAGCATGAACTCGTACAACGCATCATAGGTCATTGCTATTTCCGTTGGCTCACCGTCGGACTCGGCATTGGCGGCTTCCATTCTGCGTTGGAGCATCTCGGCGTGAAGGGTCTTTAGCGGGCAGAGGCATAGAACCCGGCCTATGATCATATTTGTCAGCATTTCATCAATGCGCCAACTCACCAGCCTCTTAATGATAAATTCGTTCTTGCCGCGTCCGGTTCCCATATCCAGAAGAACTCTTCCATTTTCCCAATGCTGGAATGCATCACCGATCAGTCCTGAAGCATATGCCCACCGCTCCTTCTCCGCCGGGGCATCCCCTCCTATCTGTCCCAGTGGCACGATTGCTTCTGCGGGCACCACCTCCGGCGCTTCCTCTGCCTCCTGTCCGGTACAGCACCCTTCCTGCAGCTCGGCGGGCTCTGGCATCTGTGGACCGGATATCCCCTCCGCCTCTGCTGCCTGTCTGGTGGGCTCCGGCTCTGCGTTCAATTGTTCCAGCTCTGCAATCGCTGCACGGGCGCTTTCTGTCCATTCCTGCTGCTCTTTCTCGGTCAATGGGCTCTCCTTGCAGTTGCGTAGATATTCCTCATATTCATGTGTCCCGTTCTGTTCATCGGACGGCTTCAGGAAAAAACCACCAAATGGCCAACGTGTCTTTTCATCACTCATATTGATATCCTCTATAATAATATAAGGCGCACAGCCCAGCCATCCTGCCAGACCATGCGCCGGTTTGTTAGCGTTTCCCCAGAAAAACTGGTCAAATGCTTCGTTTTGTGGTATTATAGGGGCGGGAAAGATTAACACACACTATTCCCGTCTCTATGGCCGCTTTACCTGTTGGCGCAGGTAAGGCGGTTTTTGTTTTACTGCTGCACATGGGACCCCGCCTCAAGTGCTGCCGCCGCTTCTGCAAACGTCTGCATGGCGCTGCTGTAGCCGATTTGGAACGAATGCTCGGCAACGGACGCAACCAGCCCTTCCAGAATTTCAGATAGGGTCTCGTTCTGCACTTCGCTCAGATACGGTCGAACAAGCGTATCCAGCTGATGAAAGCTTGCCTCCACAGCACTTTTGAACTTCTCTTCGTTCTGCTTGATCTCGTCAGCGGTCTGAAATACATCTTTTAAAAAACTCATTTTGATCTCCTTTTTCATATCTATAATCGTATTTTTTAGTTCTTTCCCGGCGGGGTACGAAGCAACCTTTAGGTTCCACATATTATGCAGCACCTCCCGGGACGTTGTTGACCTTCTGTGCCTCGAATCATGTCTCTGGCACCTCATTGTCCTTGTGCCCTTCAAGTTCAGCATTCATCTCAGGGCTCAGCGTTTTGGTAAACTCCAAGTATGCCTGGATCCCCAGCTCTACAGCGTATTGTTCTGCTTGGGCCATCAGCTCTGCCGACAACCGTGCGATTCTGTTCTGGTCCGCCTCATCAACCGGAAGGTCCCCCAGCGCCCTCTCCAGCGCATCTGCGGCATTGACCAGCGGCTCACACAGTTCACGCGTCTCACGAGGGATGATCAAATAGCCTTCATCCCCCAGCGATACGCTCAAAATGTCCACTCTACAGGTCTTGTTATCCATCATAAGTCTCCTCCTTATCCTTTACATTCCACACCATCGTGCCGCCCTGGGATTTACAAACTCCGGCTTGAACGTCACATTGGGAAAATTCGCATCCATATAATTTCCGAACTCTTCCGTCGCCGCCTCTTCGCTGTAATCGGCTAGTGCATCCACCGTTTCCAGCGCATGCAACAGACGAATGCGCCCCGTTTTCCGGTCATGCCCCATCTGCTCAAGCTCACTGTCGGTCAGTTCATTGCAAAGATCATACGCGGCAGCAATATAGCTTCGCAGCACAGGCTTTGGTTCAAGCGTCACTTCATAATAGTAGGTCGGCTCTTCTGCTGTCTCCTCAACGACATCTCCCATGTTGCAGCAGATCTCCATTTCGGGGTTGCCTTCTACATCTAAGGTAGGTGTAACGGTCATATCCGTACCATCGCAAAAACGCATCGAAAAGCCTTTACCGACCGTGGAATCCCTTTGATCCGGACAGATGCATCCGTCAGCCGGAGTCGTTTTCCCGGACAGTGCCGCGTTCAGAATCAGCGATGCTTCCCGCTCTTCTTCAGGTCTTTCGGCATGGACCTCGGTACCGTCCATGTAAATATCAGTCATAGTCTTGTTCCTCCTGTTTGGTTGATTAAAAGGCTATCAGGGTTAGTATTGTCAAACTTCTTGCTTGTTCTGTAGTACCATGATGCCGCTGCTTGTCTTCTGCTCACTGCTTCACACCTCCATCATCTCCTCTTCCAGTGCGCTTCGCATTACACGAGCGCCCAGCTCGAACCCTTTCATAAAGCAGAATTCCATTCCTCTGTGTGCTGCCTGTACAGACAGATGGCAGATATCCGACAAGACGCTCTGCGGCATTCCTGTTGCCAGCGCATAGTCCTCCAAGTAGCGTTCAAATGCGTCTGCAGCTTCCTTGAGCTCCGCCGACTCTCTGAGATCCACCAGATCATTCAGGTTTACATAGAGTTCCTCCTCATCGTCAAGCAGATTCTCTTTTACGTTATTTTCAACCATGTTATAGCTCCTTTTCCTTGTCGTAATTCGAGACCCTCTGGTACATTTCCTCAACGGTCTCCTCCGTAACGCATCTGATGAGCAGCTCCGGCTCGCCTGCCTCATTCAGGATAGGTCTGATCCGTAGCGTTGTGCCATCGTCCAGATTGTACAACAGTCCCTTGTGCAGCGGAGCATCGTAAAAGCAGGGCAGGATGCACATCTCCGTGTCAGCCGTTTTTCCAGCCAAAATGTTGTTGAGTGCCGCCTCTGCATACTGCTCCTCTTCACGGTTCTCGGGCAGGAGATTCGCATCATTGAAGTAAAGTTCGATCATATCAGTTTTCCTTTCATTATGCACATTTGTTGCTCTTCAGAGTTAAGGTCAAAGCCTTGTCCGCCGGGCAGATGGACTGCAACAGCCCCCGCGCCTCGCTCTCCAGCCGTTGGAGTTCAGCACGCACCTGCTCCCATTCCTTCAGCTCCCCGCTGGCGACTCCCTCCCGGATCGTGCGCCTTACAGCTTCTGCCAGCGCCTCCTCCAGCCTTGTATGATAGGTACAAATATTGGTACTCCACCCCGCCTTCGGCCTTCGTATGCGCCTTTTTCAACGTATAACACACGCGGTTCGCATCCAGATAATAGTTGTTCCAAATTTTCAGCATCATCAACGCCTCCGAATCAAATTTTTTATTTTGCCAGAGTCTATGTCCAGGTCCCCTTGTTGGCAGGGTGCTGTCCGGGCTCTATGTTCCATATGTCATATAATCCTCCCTTTTGAATTGAATCGTGTTTTTAGAACGGTCTTGCTATCTGTTCCCAACAGTGCTAAAGCGGGTCAGATCTTTCAGCCTACCAGTGCTATGGGATTTTAAGCGGTCTACTGCACTGCATGCTACCTCCTCCTTTTTGTCCCTGCTATGGCGGCCTCTACCTTGCAAAGCAGGGCTCGACATTGCAAAGGCAGAAAGTGTATTTTTTTTCTTTTCATCGATACTTTTCGCTAACATTGCAAAATTGTAGTTATACACCCTCAGCAGCCATTATGCCACTGCCGTGCTCCTTGTCAGGGCTGTAACGCCGCAGACACCGACCTCTGGTACACTTTGCCGGACGTTCTTGATGAGATCGTCGCCACTCAGTGCGCTGCGCGCATGGTTATAGGTGCTTTCACTGCATCCAGTTTTTTCCACAACCAGCCGCTGAAGCTCCTTGCTGACCATACGGTTCCCCGGGGCGGCATTCAACGTACGCAGGATCTCTCTCTCAACTTCTGCATACTTCCGTCCTTTATTGTCTGGCTTCTCCCGACAAAAATCCTCATCCTTCCAATCCGAAGTCGAGTCAAACTTCAGCCTTACCGTCTTGATCCCCCTGACCTCTACCGTCTCGGTGGTAAAAAGGATCGTATCCGCCGGTACACCATAACTGCTTTTTTCGTGGGAGACGTAGCTTTTGCTGCCATCCCTCGTATGCCCCATAATCAGCACGCTGCGGGCGGTATCCCAAAGCTCACCCGATCCATTCAGGCGCTTACGCCCAAACGCGGATGGATTTTTGTTGGTATGAGTCACCAACAGGATTGCAAACCCCTGTTGCTGTGCCAGCATGCGCAGATCCTGAAGCACCTTCCGCATCTGTTGGCGGTTGTTCATATTGGCAGAGCTTGGCAAAAACGCCTGAAGCGGGTCAATCACCAGCACCAACGGGTTCGCCAAAATAATCCAGTTCACCAGATCCGGGTCGCCGAGATAGGGCATTTTCCCCTTCTTTTCGTAGTATGCATCAGAATCGATCACCACAACTTTGCCCAGATCAGCACCAGTAGCAGCCATACGCGGACACAGCACAGCATCGATGGGGTCCTCGCCCGCAAGGATCACAACGTTGCCCGTGCGCTCGGGTGCCTGCGGAAAAACCTCCGTAGCCTCGCCCATGGTCAGGGATCTCGCGATCTGCGCCACGAACTGCCCCTTGCCTACACCGCCGTCACCGCAAAGCAGCGTGATTTCGCCGCACTGCAAACGTCCGGATGCCAACATTTCATGATTTTTGGGCGTCACATCGCTCAACCGCTGAAGCACAACACCTCTCTGGTTCAGAACTTCCAGTTCAAGCTCCACCGCTTCCCCGGCGAGGTCTGCGGGCGCTGCACTAGGCGCGATATCCTGTACCGCCCCCTCGTCAACCGCCTGTGCCTTCATGGGCAACTGCAGTAGATTTGTGTTCAAAATGTCATTTTTTTCCATGTTTACATTTCTCCTTGTCCAAATAAATTTTTGACGATGTTCTGTTTTCAAGGTGCTCCACCCCGCTTTCACGGGATAGTCGCCCGCTCCGTCGTTCAGGGGCAGCTTCCGAGTCGCCTCGGTCACCGCCCCCGCACGTGGGGCGCGCTCGTCGAGATGTCGAGCACGTCCGGGGCTTTCCCGGCCGCTCTCTCCTCCTCGGGTGCATAAGCATAACACACTCGCCATGAATTGTCTAGGGCTTTTTCGAAAAAAGTATCACCAGACGCGTTCAAAGGTGCCTTCTGCTCGTTTTTTCGATTTTTGCCATAAACCTCTACGTCATAAGTAAAAAGCCGTTGTAGAGGTCCCTAGGTGTGTTTGCGGCCATATAAATACCATATCACAGGCTATAAAAGCTGTCAAGGGTCGCTCACGCCCTTCTGCTACCCGCACAATCAGAGCATTAGATTACTAGTTATGTATATTTGTTGGTTGTTTCCGCCTCTGCCGCCCGTTCCATAAACACATCAGAATACTAGTCATATCTCATTATCATTCTGTTCCGCTTTAGAATCCTGCACAATATCACATCAATATCCCGGTTATGTAGTCTTGTCAGGATCAACTCCGCCATTGCACCTAACCCGCTTACCGTATGTTACTGTCGTCAGCACTCTCGATTTCCATTCCTGTACTTTTCTCAATCACTTGAATTCATAATGTTGCTTTTTAGTATTAGAATTCATGAATTTCAAATCAGCAAAAATTCGCCAGATTTCAATTGTCATTTTTCATTCGTTGTATCGTTTCATTTTCTTTCGTTAATTTTCAATATCATTCAACTCACCTTATTATAAATATATAAATATATATATATACATTATTATAATATATAGGCATTCCATAGCTTTTCTTTAATTCTGAAATTTCATCACATTAGCGTCTATTTTTTTGCTCATTATTTTCCCAGCTATATTTTTTCTATTTATGAATAGATACAGACTCACTTCTTCACTTTTCATTGTTCTTCTTTGACAATCGAATCAACAGAATTAAAACAAAAAAGAGCAGCCCCACCACCCGGCGGGACTGCTCTTGAAGTGTACGATTCAGTTTTTTACAGGTTCATCAGGGGGCTGGTCTGGGTGCCGCGATCCACTATGTCCTTATCCTTGATGCCAAGCAGGTAGCGCTGGGTAATCATGATATTGACGTGCCCCATCAAGCGGGATACGCTGTACAGGTCCAAGCCGTTTTTCAGCTGCATCTGGGCGAAGGTATGGCGGCAGGTATGCGGACTAACGCGTACCGAGGGCGACACTCCCACCTCTTTTGCCGCATGTTTCAGCATCCGGGCAACCGCTTCATCCGTTAAAGGCTTCCCGTTTTTGCTGAGAAACTGGTTCTTGTGGCGACTGGGATATTCCTTTAAATAAGCATCCCGTAGGGTACGATACTTCATCAGCTGCTTGGACAGCGCAGGCGACTTTGGCACCACGCGTTCCTTGCTGCCCTTGCCGTGCTTGACCAGAATATAGTCCGGTTTGATGTCTTCCGGCTCCATCAGGATCATCTCATTGCAGCGCATCCCGGTGTCGAACAGCAGCATAATGATGGTCTTGTTCCTCACCGACAGGAAATCTGTCCCATCATAGAACCGGATCATCCGCCTCATCTCATCCACCGTAAAGGTATCAATGATGGTTTTGGGCTGACGAAGAGGCTTCACCTTCTTGGCCGGGTTATCCCGTTCGTCCAGATAGCCCTCGGTCACCAGATAATTGAACCAAGTCCGCCAGACTTTGAGCAAATCATTGATGTACCGTGGCGTGCTGCCCATGTCCTGCTTTTCCTTCATCAGATCCCGGATATGGTGTGGCTTGACTTCCTCCAGTTCAGTGATGTGCTTCGATTCCAGAAAGTCCACCAGAAATCGTGTCGCTGCCCGGTAGTTGCGCAAGGAGCCTTTGGCAAGATGGCGGCATTCGCAGTCGTACAGAAATTCATCGCGGAGATCCTTCAAACACATAAAAACACCCTTTCTCTCATGGAAGAACCACAAAAGAAAGGGTGCAAAAAACTCTAAAATGGTTGTCGTACCAAATCAGGCTTGTTCGTAGTTGAGCAAGACAAACTCCAGTCGACAAATCATTTAATTTTTATCGCAGCTACGAGATCAGCAGTTCTCAGCGAAGTACTTAATGGTACGGACCATCTGAGAGGTGTAGGAGTTCTCGTTGTCGTACCAGGACACGACCTGAACCTGATAGGTGTCGT
>QWCN01000757.1_pt1 | contig 54896 bp, 48 predicted proteins | sample 1972711 | NCBI WGS metagenome assembly QWCN01 (sample SAMN09866707, study PRJNA288562) | Human gut metagenome isolate term1_stool, whole genome shotgun sequencing... | isolation source: gut | host: Homo sapiens | place: USA: California
ATTCATCACTAATCCTGACGGCAGTCTTTCCATCCTGTTGAAAAACATCATCCATATCTATGATAAATAAACGCAGCCGGACAAATAAAAAAAGAATGTAAGAAGTTACATGGATTGATGTAAAATTTCTCTTTTTATCGCGAAGCAGTTCATTTCCGTCTTGACAACCGTCTCAGTTTCGCTTAAACTGAATCCATATTCAAAATTCAGTGAACAGGAGAGTAGCTTGAGATATCCATCAGCGAGCCAAAACAGAGTGAAAGTTTGGCGGCACTGTCAAAAGCGAAGCGCACCTGGGAGAAGTTCAGATGAAAGCAGTAGTCTGAAACGTGAGTCTGCGTTAACGAACGAGGGGGTCGGATGTTTTTGTTCCGGCAACTAGGGTGGTACCGCGATGTGAGTCGTTCCTAGATTAGAGGAACGGCTTTTTTGTTTGGAAAAGAGGAGGCAACAATTGGGTAACGTCATGCAACGGTACTTCCGTTGCGCAACCTCCCCACCAGTCGAAGTTTTTGCGGGAGGGGGTCCGGGGGAGGGCGCTTTTTTCAAAAAGCGTCCTCCCCCGGTGCGTATCCCCCATCCCTCAATGATAATCACAGCGCTCTCAGACGGACCCAAGTAGTTTATCCGGAATCAACAAAGTAAGGAGTGTTGCCATGCAGAGCCTCATTGCTGTGATTTTCAGGGAAGACATGGATCGGGCGGAAGCGTACCGGGTGGAGCTGCGGGGGCGGGAAGAACTCGCCGGGCTGGTGGATTGCTCCAAAATGGTAGCCGCGGTCTGCGATAAGGAAGGAAAGGTACATCTCCAATATACGCACGCCCTCGCCAAGGACGGCGCGCTGATCGGCGGCGTGTGGGGCGCGCTGATCGGATTCCTGTTCCTCAACCCGCTGCTCGGCATTGTCGCGGGGGCCGGGCTCGGCGCGGCGACCGGCGAGGTGGGCGATTTCGGCATCAGCCACCGCTTTATGAACGAACTGGCGACGCACCTGAAACCCGGCAGCTCGGCGCTGTTCATCCCTCTGAAGAAGGAAGCCGTCGACGAAATGTTGCGTGCGCTCGGCAATTCCGACGGCGTCGTCCTGAGTACCGACCTCAAGCTGGAGGACGAGTACCAGATGGAAAAGCTCTTTGAGGAAATGACCGCGGAACGTGCCAAGAAAACGTCCTGAGCCCTGCCTATCTTTCGAAACCTGATGCTGTTACTGTGGGGGCCCTTCCAACAGTCAACACGTCAGGTTTTTTCATGCTGCACAGGATCATTGTCTGTTGTCTGGTTGTGGTTGCGCTAGCTTTTCCGGCACGGGCGTCGTCGTTGTGGCATCCCGAACCCGGTTTTCTGCCCGAGGACGCCCGGCACGCCGTTCCCAACAATCCCGCTCCGCCGGAACGCACGGTTCCCGAACAGGTTCTTCCTCCTCTTCCGGTTCAAGATGAAGGCACCATACGCCGCGTGGCCACCAAGGAAAAAGTGGCGGCCTTGACGTTTGATCTGTGCGAACTGTCCACCATGACCACAGGATACGATGCTGAAATCATCGATTTCCTGCGTGAGAAGCGGATCCCGGCCACCCTGTTCATGGGCGGCAAGTGGATGCGGTCCCACAGCGAGCGGGCCATGCAGCTTATGGCCGATCCTCTTTTTGAGATCGGCAATCACGGGTGGTCGCATGGCAATTTCGGCATTATGAGCGAAAAGGCCATGTTGGAGCAGATCCGCTGGGCGCAGGCGGAATATGAGCTGTTGCACGAGGAGATCCTGAAAAGGGCTCAGGCGGAAGGGCGCAGCGTCGAGCTGCCGGAAGCCGTAACGTTGTTCCGCCTGCCTTACGGCAGATGTACGGACAAGGCGCTTGCGCTGCTTGCGCGTGAGGGACTGCAGGTGATCCAGTGGAGCGTGGTTGCGGAAACGCCGCAGGACAACGCGGTCCACGGTATGGGTGCGCGGGTGGCCGGGCAGGTGCGGCCCGGCGCGATTATCCTGTTCCATGCCAACCGGGTGCCCAAGGGATCGGCGTCCATGCTCAAGGAAACCGTTGGAGAGCTCCAGCGGAAAGGGTATCGTTTCGTGACCGTCGGAGAACTGCTCAAGCTCGGGGAACCGCAGCGCACGCGGGACGGCTATTTCAACAAACCCGGCGACAACCTGAGCCTTGATACGCATTTCGGAATCGACGGTACGGGGCGCAGGAAGTAAGCCCTTCCATAGCGATGAAAGGGCGGCAGGCACGGCGTTTCCGATACAACGGGCTCCCTTCACATGTCATTCCGGCCAGCTATCGGAAACTCACGGCAGGCACCGATACCATTCTGCTCAATCAAGGAAAGCTGTGCAAATCCGCCAAGAAGCTCTGTATCCGGCCGTGTCGATGCACTACATCTCTACTAAAGTGGTGCACCGTATTGCGGTGAGGACGGATTGCATGAGGCTAACCATAACGAAGTTGAAGACAATAGCATAACCATAAGTAAAGATAAGATGTTTTATCTTGGGAGAAAATGCTCATTGATCAGCGTAAATCTGAACTTTATCCTTACTTGAGAAAGCTCGCCGAAACGTCTCTTTATCCAGCAAGAGAGGATGGTTGAGCATTCTGCTATGCTTTTTGTCGACATGCGGCGTTATAAAAAGAACCATCCGTTTTTCAGCAACGGTCCGCATTATCAGGAAAAAGGCTTTCAGCGAGGATGACTGTCGAAAATCCACGCTCCGGCCAGCTTGAATAAACATCTTCCAACCATTTGTCTCTATTCCTCATTGTGAAAAACAGCAAAAGAGAATGGAACGCTTGTCATGAAAAGGCCTCCGTGCTATTATTCTCACAATGCTAGGTGTCCGCAACGGCAATATCGCTTCCGGAGTGGAGGCGGGAATGCAGCGCGCGAGTGTTGTGCCGTCATGGACGCCCCGTCACAATGAAGCTTTTCGTATCGGAAGACGTATGACTCTTTTGGAAAGACAGCGCCGTGAATCCTTCATGAAGGGAATGTTCATTCCTTTCATGTTGCTGGCGCTTGTCTGCTCCCTGTTTGGCGATACGAATATCCTTCACGCGGATGTGCAGAAGGTCGTCGTGTACGATTCGGGCAGTGCCCTTACCGACATGCAGAAGCAGTCTCCGGTCATCCTGGAATCCTTTGAGGAATGCATGGAGACGGTTGCTTCGAAGGCCCCTCTGAGGCATCTCGTCCCGTTGATGGTCCTCTTCATGCTCCAGCTTGGGCTTGCCGTCTCTTCTGTAGTGCGGCTGTTCGTGCGGCATTATGTGCCCACGCTCCGAAAGTCCGACTCTTGGGGCCTGCTTCCCTTCTCTCTCGCTCCCCCCTGCTTCGCGTAGCCGTCAGCGGATCGTCTGATCCGTCATGACGCGCGTCCTCACGGCTTCCTTTCTTTTGGAAGCTGCGTTCGTTTGCGCCCGTTCCGTATCGGGCAGGTTCTTCCCAAGCAATTCTTTATAAAAGCTGTTCCTTTTTCAGAGGGATGGTCTTTCACAACGGTTTCCTGTCAGGTTGCGGTTCGGCTAGGGATCGCGTCGCCTGCTCGGATACAGATGGACGCTTTCGCCATGGTGGCGAAGTCAGCCGTCCGGTACAGTTTTACAAGAGGATATGGCTATGGCAAAGACCAATCTGAACGAAGATAAGATAGCCCTGTTGACGGGTTGTTTCATCTTCCTTTTGGCCGCGTTGAATCTGGCGCATCTCGACGTGTTGGGCTGGGTAGTCAGCACTAATATGTGGACCAGCATGGACAAGGCCTTCTCTGCCACCACCGGCGCATACAAGGGAACGATCTCTGGTGTCGTTTCTCTGCTGTGCACGTATGTGGCTCTGACGGCGATCCTGTCGTTCGGCATCAAGCTGCTCGGCGGCAATGTCGCTCGGTTCGTCAAGTCGTTTACGGTCGTCTTTTTCATCAGCGAAATCTGCTACATGTTCGGCGCGAACGCCCATATCGCGGCTACGCCCGACGCGCAGGCCAAGTTCGGTATCGACTGGTCGATCGGCCTGACTACGGAAGCGGGTTTCATTGTGGCGCTTGTCGCCGGTATTTTCATCAGCAACGCGTTCCCGCGCATTGCCGAAAGTTTGCATGACGCCTGCCGTCCCGAATTGTTCGTCAAGATCGCCATCGTGGTCCTCGGCGCCGAACTCGGCGTGAAGGCCGCCGCAGCTTCCGGCATGGCCGGGACGATCATTTTCCGAGGCCTGTGCGCCATCGTGGAAGCCTATCTTCTGTACTGGGCCTTCGTGTATTACGTAGCCCGCAAGTACTTCAAGTTCAGCCGTGAATGGGCTGTCCCGCTGGCTTCCGGTATCTCCATCTGCGGCGTGTCCGCCGCCATCGCTACGGGGAGTTCCATCCGCGCCCGGCCTGTGGTGCCCATCATGGTGTCCTCGCTGATCGTGGTGTTCACCTGCATCGAAATGCTGATCCTGCCCTTCATCGCTTCCCACTTCCTGTACAGCGAGCCCATGGTGGCCGGCGGCTGGATGGGCCTCGCGGTGAAGTCCGACGGCGGCGCCATCGCTTCCGGCGCCATCGCCGACTCCCTGATCCGCGCCCGTGCGCTCGAACTCCTCGGCGTCCACTGGGAAGCCGGGTGGGTCACCATGGTCACCACGACCGTGAAGATCTTCATCGACGTGTTCATCGGCGTGTGGTCCCTGGTTCTCGCCTGGGTGTGGACCGCGAAGTTCGACAAGACCAACAGCGGCCGTACCATGAACTTCGGCGACGTGCTCGCCCGTTTCCCCCGCTTCGTGCTCGGGTATCTGCTGACCTTCGTGATCATGCTGTTCATCTGCGTGAACGTGGAATGGCAGCCCCTCGGCAAGAGCGTGATCAGCACCCTCGGACCCCTGCGCACCATTTTCTTCACCCTGACCTTCTTCACCATCGGTATGGTGTCCAACTTCCATAAGCTTATGGAAGAAGGCATCGGCAGGCTCGCCATTGTGTACGTCGTATGTCTCTTCGGCTTCATCATTTGGCTCGGCCTGTTCATCTCGTGGCTGTTCTTCCACGGCATGACGCCTCCGGTTATCGCTGGCTAACCTCTTCCATTTTCAGCTATAAAGGAGACTGACATGGCAGAAGATACTAAGAACGTGAAGTTTCACGAAGAAGTGCAGAAGATGGAGTATGAGCCGCTGGACGCTACCGAACTGAAGCTCATCCATTGGAGCTGGGCTCTCGGCGTGTTCCTGCTCGTGGCTCTCTATTTCCTCAGCGACTTCATTGCTCCCGGCGCCCACGGCTAAGCCGTCGGCGTAGGGAAGGGCGGACGGAACTTTTTACGGGGGTTCCGAAGGATTCACGGGGCGCGCACACGCCTTTGCGCCTCGCCGTCGCCGCCCATGCAAGGGTAAGCCACTCGGAACGCCTTCCCGGAGACTCCTCCTTCGGGAAGGCGCAAAGAGAACCCGGCCCCCTCCGGGTTCTCCGAATTTCGCCTCACAGGATATATGGAACGCATCATGAGCCGCTACAGAGTCCATTACATCGAGGGTTCCGGCGAGAATCTCAGGATTCGCAAAGAGCAGACTGTCGAAGCCCCTTCGTTTCAGGACGCGTTGGAACGGTTCACGCATTGGCCTGCAGCCGAGGCCTGCGAGCAGAGCCCGGCCTGTGCCCAACATCCCGGCGCCAACCTTTGCCATATGGAGGCGTGGGAAGTTTTTCCTGTTGGGGAGAGTTGATTTTGGGGAAGGAGGGCTTCACTGCTGTTTACTGTGCCCCCTTTTTTCCCAATACCCCGTATCTCCTGACGCCAACGCTGTGTGTATCCGCCGCCCCTTTTTAACCAAACGGAAGCGGCGGGACCGGTGTTGCATAAGGAGAGAGGGGCGTGTTATGTGGATTGTGGAAAAAAACCGGAAAAGAGCCCGGATGCGTTGTGCATCCGGGCTCTTTTCTTTTTGCGGAGAGGAGGGCGGGTTTAGGCAATGGCGTTTCGGAACTGCCGTCGCGCCGCCTCTCCATCAGTCAAAAGTCTTTGGGGAGGGGGGCCGGGGGAGGACCTTTCTGAAGAAAGGTCCTCCCCCGGTATTCACGCACGCTCTTAATACAGGCCCTGCTCGATCATGGAGTCGGCCACCTTGCGGAAGCCGGCAATGTTGCCGCCGAGGACATAGTTGCCGGGCACGCCGAATTCCTCGGCGGTTTCATGGGCGGCCTTGAAGATGTTGGCCATGATGTTCTTGAGCTTGGCGTCGACTTCTTCAAAGGTCCAGGACTGCATACTGGCGTTTTGAGCCATTTCGAGCTGGCTGGTGGACACGCCGCCCGCGTTGGCGCACTTGCCGGGTCCGAAGGCGAGCCCGGCCTGAAGGAAGGCTTCCACCGCTTCGGGGGTGGAGGGCATGTTGGCGCCTTCGCATACGAGGACACAGCCGTTCTTGATGAGGTTGGCCGCGTCGGCGCCGCTGACTTCGTTCTGCGTGGCGCTCGGGAAAGCGAGCTTGCAGGGCACGTTCCACACGGGATGCTGATCTTTGGGGTATTCCTTCGCGGGGATATACTTGGCGTCTTTGCAGAGCTCGGCGTAGCGGGCGAGGGACGCGCGCTCGACTTCCTTGACCTGCTTGAGGGCGTCGAGGTTGATGCCGGCGGGGTGGTAGATGCAGCCGCGCGAGTCGCTGGCGGTCACGGGTTTGGCGCCGAGCTGATACAGCTTTTCGATGGTGTAGATAGCCACGTTGCCGGAGCCGGACACGGCGCAGGTGGCGCCTTCCAGATCCATGTTGCGGGCCTTGAGCATGTTGGAGGCAAAGTAGACGCTGCCGTACCCGGTGGCTTCCTTGCGGGCCAGCGAGCCGCCCCATTTGAGGCCCTTGCCGGTAAGCACGCCTTCAAAGCTGGAGGTCAGGCGCTTGTACTGGCCGAACATGTAGCCGATTTCGCGGGCTCCCACGCCGATGTCCCCGGCGGGCACGTCGATGGTGCTGCCGATGTAGCGGGAGGCTTCCGTCATGAAGGCCTGGCAGAAGCGCATGACTTCGGCGTCGGACTTGCCCTTGGGATCGAAGTCGCTGCCGCCCTTGGCGCCGCCGATGGAGAGGCCGCTCAGGCTGTTCTTGAAGATCTGCTCAAAACCGAGGAATTTCAAGATGCTCAGGTTGACGCTGGGGTGGAAGCGGAAGCCGCCCTTGTAGGGGCCGAGGGCGGAGTTGAACTGGACGCGGTAGCCGCGGTTCACCTGCACGCGGCCCTTGTCGTCCGTCCATGCCACGCGGAACATGATCTGGCGTTCGGGTTCGACGATGCGTTCGAGGATGCCGTTCTGCTGGTACTTGGGGTCCTTCAGAAAAAGCGGTTCCAGCGAGTGGAGGACTTCTTCCAGCGCCTGAATGAACTCCGGCTGGTGGGGGTTGCTCTTCTTCACACTGCGGATAACTTTCTGCACGTAGCTCGAAGCCATGACGTAAGCTCCTTGGCGGGGACCCCTCCCTTTCTCAGAGGGAGAGAACTCCTGTTTTGACAATTTGAGAAACACACAATCCCGTGGCACGCCCTGAAACAGGATTTCAAGGAAAATGTGTGCCGTTTTTATGCCTTTTTAGTCCTTCTGGCAAGGCGTTTTTGCCATTTTTCGCATAAATGTACCTATCTCAAAGGGAATATTGTTGTTTACAAAAATGTTAACTACGATTTTGTAATCCCCCCTTCGCAGTGAGCTGGAGGCCTTTGCCCAAATCCGCGGAGGCCGCGCGCGGGACGTGTCAAGGGCGGCCGCTCGGAGCATGATTTTGACAAACCCTCGGCCTCGGCATAAGGTCTTCCAATTTATTTGGCCTGTTGGATGGGGTTGGCTTCCCGCTTCGGCGGCCCCATGCGTTTTGGAAGCGTTTCGGGAATCCTTTTATTCAGAGGAGAATGGGTATGGCGGTTCATGTAGTTGATCATCCTCTCGTGCGGCACAAACTGGGTATCCTTAGAAAGGAATCCACCTCCACCAGCGAATTCCGTATGCTGGCCAAGGAAATCGCCCGGTTGCTCATGTATGAAGCCACCAAGCAGTTCAAGACCGAAAAGCGGACCATCAAAGGCTGGGCCGGGCCCGTGGAAGTGGAATCCATTTCCGGCAAAATGGTGACCATCGTTCCCATTCTCCGGGCCGGGCTCGGCCTGATGGACGGCGTGCTGGACATGGTCCCGGGCGCGAAGATCAGCGTCGTCGGCCTGTACCGGAACGAAGAGACGCTGGAGCCCGTAGAGTACTACGTGAAGCTCGCCAAGGAGATCGACCAGCGCATCGCCATTATCCTTGATCCCATGCTGGCGACCGGCGGCTCACTCATCGCCACGATCGATCTCCTCAAGAAGCGCGGCTGCAAGCGCATCCTCAGCCTCAATCTCGTGTGCGCTCCCGAAGGCATCAAGCGCGTCGAGGAAGCGCACCCCGACGTGGACATTTATACGGCCGCCGTCGACTCCCATCTCGACGAGCACGGCTACATCATCCCCGGCCTCGGCGACGCCGGGGACCGCATCTTCGGCACGCGGTAGCGGGCAGGCGGCGAGGCGCTGCCTCCGATCCGGCTGGGGGGAGCCGTTCCCTTCAAGCCCGGTATGCGGGAGCCGCCAGAGGACAGGGAACATACATTTTTTTCTGAGGAGTGGAGATGGAGTCGGATACGACGTATTCCTTTCGGTTGAAAGATTCCCTGCTCGGTGCGCAGATGCTTTTCGTGGCATTCGGCGCGCTGGTGCTGGTGCCGATCCTGACGGGCATGAGCACCAACGTGGCCTTGTTTACGGCCGGCGTGGGCACGTTGATTTTTCAGATTTGCACACGCGGCAAGGTGCCCATTTTCCTCGCGTCGTCCTTCGCGTTCATTGCGCCGATCATCTATGGCGTGCAGACTTGGGGGCTTCCCGCGACGCTGGGCGGCATGGTCGTGGCCGGTGCCGTCTATGTGGTGCTGAGCTTCATCATCCGTTGGCGCGGCACGGAGATCATCATGCGCCTGCTGCCGCCCATCGTGACCGGGCCGGTGATCATCGTCATCGGCCTTGTGCTGGCCCCTGTCGGGGTGAACATGGCCCTCGGCAAGGCCGGGGACGGCAGCGCGGTGCTTGTCCCCGAGAACACGGCGCTGATCATTTCGATGGCGGCGCTGGCGACGACGGTGCTCGTTTCCCTGCTCGGGCGCGGCATGATACGTCTTATCCCCATCATGTCGGGTATCGCCGTAGGTTACCTGTGCGCCATCGGGCTCGGCGTCCACGATTTCAGCAAGGTGGCCGCCGCGCCGTGGTTCGGCGTTCCGGATTTCGTGTTCCCCGAGTTCCGCTGGGAAGCCATCCTGTTCATCATCCCCATTACCCTCGCCCCGGCCATTGAGCATTTCGGGGATATCATCGCCATCAGCTCAGTGACGGGGAAGGACTTCCTCAAGGACCCCGGCATCAAAAGCACCATGCTCGGCGACGGCATCGCCACGATGCTGGCGAGCTTCATCGGCGGGCCGCCGAACACGACCTATTCGGAAGTGACCGGGGCGGTGGCCCTGACCCGGGCGTTCAACCCCGGCGTCATGACGTGGGCCGCCATTTGGGCCATCGTGCTCTCGTGCGTCAACAAGCTCGGCGCGTTCTTGAGTTCCATCCCCGTCCCGGTCATGGGCGGGATCATGATCCTGCTGTTCGGAGCCATCATGGTGGTGGGCCTGAACACGCTGGTCCGCGCTGGCGAAGACTTGATGGAGCCCCGCAACCTCGCCGTCGTCGCACTGATCATCATCTTCGGCGTGGGCGGCATGACCTTTAATATCGGCTCGTTCCGCCTCGGCGGCATCGGGCTTGCCGCCGTCACCGGGGTGCTGTTGAATCTCTTCCTTCCCAGAGCGGTTCATGTCCACAAGAAAGTGAAGTCCGAATAGCAAGGATGAAGACTGGGGAGGGATGTCCGGCAACAACATCCCTCCCTGTTTTCCTCCACAACCCTTTCGAGCGGGGGAATGCTTGCCAATTGGCCCCTCCTTTCCGATATCCCCCCGGAAACTTTTGTTGTAACCGTGAAGGAAAAGTTTTAGGGGGATGGGGTGGCGCGAGCCGCGCTGGCAGGTTTTGGAAGGGTTTTCTTCCAAAGGGGGCCTTCCCCCAAAAAGTCATTTCCGCTCATCTCCGCAACCGAGTTTGCCATGAATGCTGAAATCATTTCGGTAGGGACCGAGCTCTTGCTCGGGCATACGATCAACACGGACGCGGCGTTTGTCGCGCGCGAGCTCTCCGCCATCGGGGTCAACCTGCTTTTTGCCTGTACCGTGGGCGATAATCCGGGGAGGCTGCGGGACGCGCTGGAAGAAGCGCTGGGCCGCAGCGATGTTGTCATTACGACGGGCGGCTTGGGTCCCACGGACGACGATCTGACCAAGGAAACCATCGCCAGGGTGGCTGGCGCTCCGCTGAAGATCCATGAGGACAGCCTGCGCCGTCTGGAAAGCTACTTCAAGGGACGCCCGGCGATGGGCGAGAACCAGCGCAAGCAGGCCATGCTGCCCGAGGGCGCGACCGTCTTCCCCAACGATATCGGGACCGCGCCGGGCTGCGGCGTGCGGACGGCGTCCGGCAAGGTAATCGTCATGCTGCCGGGGCCGCCTTCCGAGCTGGTCCCCATGTTGCAGCATTATGTCGTCCCCTTCCTGAAAGAAGGGAGCCACGCCGTCATCCACTCGTGCATGATCCGCACGTTCGGGCTCGGCGAGGGGGCGGGCGCGTTGAAGATTGCTGATCTGACCGATGCGGCGAATCCGACGGCTGCGACCTATGCGAAGGAAAACGAGATGTTCGTGCGGGTGACGGCACGGGCTGAGAGCGAAGAGGCCGCCGAGGCGCTGTGCCGTCCCGTGGTCGAAGAGATTTGCCGCCGGTACGGGGATGTGGTCTACGGCGTGGATGTGGACAATCTGGAAAGCGTGGTCGTCCGGCTGCTCAGTGAAAAGGGGCTGCATCTGGCCACCGCCGAATCCTGCACGGGCGGTCTGGTGGCGAAGCTCATCACGGACGTTTCCGGCGCGTCGGAAGTCTTCGGCATGGGGCTTGTGACCTACGCCAACGAAGCCAAGATGAAGCTGCTCGGCGTGCCCTCCGCCATGCTTGAGGAACACGGGGCCGTAAGCGAACCTGTGGCCCGGGCCATGGCCGAAGGCGTGCGCGAAGTATCGGGCAGCGAGCTCGGCATCGGCATCACCGGCGTCGCCGGGCCGACCGGAGGGACGCCGGAAAAGCCCGTGGGGCTTATCTATATTGCGCTCAGTGACGGCACGCGGACGTGGGTCCGGAGGATGACGCCTCCCGGCCGGGTTCATGGCCGCGGCTGGCTTCGGGATCGCGCCGCGGGCACTGCGCTTGATATGGTGCGGCGGTATTTGTCCGACCTGCCTCTGGAGCCGGTTCAGAGTGCCGGACCGGCGACAACGCTGTAGCTGCGGGGCCGATGTGAAGCACGATTACGAAGCTTGCCTCAATGATATAACCCGGATCGTCAAAGACATCGTCTGGGGGGATGCCGAACAGGTGCGCACCTTGTTCCGGTATACGAACGACCCGTCCGTCCCTGCGTCCGTGGGGCGGCTGGCTGAGCAGATCGGCACGCTCATTGTGCAGAAAGAGGTCCGGGAATTCCAGTTGGAAAACCTGATTGAAGACCTGTTTTCAACCAGAACCGCTCTGGCGCAGGCACGCCATGATCCCCTGACCGGGCTGCCGAACCGGGCCATGTTCGAGGAGATGCTCCACAAAGCCTGTGGGAGCGCACTGGAATGCGGCTCTGGGCTGGCCTTGCTGCTGGTCGACTTTGATCGGTTCAAGGAAGTCAACGACTCGCTTGGACATGCCGCTGGCGACGAACTGCTCGTACAGGGCGCGGCCCGGTTGCGGGGATGCGTCGGCGATCGGGGGCTCGTCGGGCGCATGGGCGGGGATGAGTTTGCCGTGCTGCTCATTGATCTGGCGGAAAAGGATGTTCTCCGGACGGCCGAATGCATTCTTGAGGCGATCCGTGCCCCGTTCCCGCTGCAAGAGGGAGAGGCCCGCATCAGCTCGTCCGTAGGGGTCGCGTTTCATTCGCTGGAGGCCGCTACCCCCGCTCGCCTGCTCAAGAACGCCGATGTCGCCATGTATCGCGCTAAGGGTGAAGGGCGGGATCGGCTGTGGCGCTATCGCCCGTCAACGTTCACCGATAGCGGATATGGCCGAGTGTTTTAGCGGGTAGGCGGTGCCCCTGTCGGTAAAGTCCTTTTTTGATGTCTGGCTATGCTGAAAAAGCCCCGGAGTGACGGCTCCGGGGCTTCTTCCGATTAGGGGCGGCAGCGCTATCGGGAGTGGGCAGCATTGCTTGGCGTCATCCTCTTATAGAGGGAGGGCGTCGCTTCTCCATTCCGGCACACCATCCCGGCAGGGAATGGCTTCCCCGCAAAGAGAGAACGGGCCTGGCGTTGCGGTCAGCCTCCTTTGTGCGCACTGAGGTCCCTTCCCGGTTGGGGAGGGGCTGTTCCACACTCCGTTCCGGGCGTTATTTCGCGGCGGATGCGGCGGCCTCGCCAAGGCGGGCGAGGATATAGTCACGCATGGCGGGATCATCTTCCTCAAGGTTGAGGCAGCAGGCATCCTTCCCCATGAGCCCGGACGGGACGAAATCGCCCAGTTCATCGGGATCGTTGACCATATCCGCGTAAAAGCAGACGGAAAGCCAGCGGGCTTCGGGTTCGTCGTCCACCACGTCCACGAGTACGAACAGCGGGCGTTCGTCGTTCTTGGCATTGGCGGCACGCAGGGAGTAGCTCACGCCGGGGCGGGCCTTGAAATCAAAGCGCACATCCGGGGTGGCGAGCAGAAAATCCTTGAAGCGGACGAAGGCGTCCTTCGCGTTGTTGGGGTCGGTCGTCCAATTTTCGAGGAAGGTTGCCAATTCGTTGGGGAGCTGTGCTTGCGACATTGAAAGCATCCTTGTTGCGATCTGAAGGAAAGGGCCGTTTTCTGTGGCAGTGTCGCACAATCCGCCGATAGAATCCAGCGGAACGCCGTTTCCGGTTTGGGATTACGGAAGGGGGGCTGGAAGGAGCGCCGGATGAAGGCGTTCGTGTGCCTTATCATATTGTTTGTACCGGTCAGTTGAGGAACATACGGATCATCTGCGGGGGCAGATCCGCTTCCCAGTGGCCGGTGAAAACGGCGGCTGCGTAGCCGATCAGGAGGATGAGCAGCGTCCCGGCGGCGATGCCCCATGCCGGAAAGCGGAGCGCTCCGGTCCCGTAGCCGAACCGTACGTCGAGGCAGCGGGAGGGGCAGGCGCTTACGCATTCCGTACAGCCCACACACTCGGGGCCGGAGAGTCGTTTGCGCTCGTCGACGGGAATCCGCGACGGGCAGGCCGCGGCGCAGCTCCCGCAGCCGGAGCAGGAGGCGGGGTTACGGTTGACCGCCATCGGTGAGAGCAGCGATAGGAGGCCGAGCAGGGCGCCGTAGGGGCAGAAGCCCCGGCACCAGAAGCCCGGCAGGAAGATCGAGCCCAGAACCATGACGACGATCACTCCGAGGGTCAGCGTCCCGGGGGCAAGGAAATACTGGAGCATCTTGATGTCGGCGACGAGGTTGTAGGGCGACTTGAGGAACCATTCGATGCTGGGGAGGTCCATGCTGACCACGAAGCTGTACAGGATGGCGGCAAGAAGCACGTATTTGGGTGCGGAGAGGAGCCATTCGAGCCGCCTTCCGGGGCGGCAGCTCACGCCAAGCCGTGTCCCCAGACGGGCGAGGAGGCCGGAGAGCCAGCCGACGGGGCAAAGGTAGCCGCAGAAACCCCGGCGGCACAGGATGGCCGTACACAAGGCGATAAGCAGGATAGTCAATCCCGCTGGATGGATGGGATCGTATTGCCCGGTGAGCAGGAAACGCTTGAGGCCGAGCAGGGCGCTCAGGGGGAGGAACGCTTCCGCGGCGGCGGGGCGGGGGACGAATGCGCCGTTTCCGGATACCCCTTGGGTATACTCATAGAGCCGCCACGCGACCCAGGAGAGAAAGAGGACGAAACCAAGCTGGATAAGGCGGTGCAGGCGCGCCGAAGAGAAAGGATGCATGAAAATACTCCAAAAAAGGGAACGGTCCGAAAGGGTGCCGGAATTCCTGTCGATCTTGCGGGACGCTTTGTCAACAGTCGAAACGTCCGGCTGGAGGGGGAATTCGAGGTCTCGCGGGGCAACATCCCCAAAGATTTTTTCTTTTTTATTATCCACTGAATTATTAAGAAAAATCTCGGAAAGAGCGCGAATGTTACAAAAGAATGACAAAGAAGAGGCCCGTTCCTCTATTCCCAACAAAAAGATTTCAGATTAGTATAATTCTCGCTATCGAACGGGGCTTGCCTTTCGCTTCCTGATAGTTTTTATCCTCTTTCGGCTGAGGAATGACGTAAGAGAGACATGGGGGTGTCCGTCAATCCCGGCCGAACTCCGTTTATGCCGCTACGCCGTTTTCACAGGGGTGAAACGGAATGAAAATGAACCGGTTCCCAGCATTGCTGCTTGTTTCCGGTTCTCAGAGCGAAGCTGCGGAGGAGGGCGCACAGGCGCGAAAGGCAGGAGATCTCCCCACGCGGCACGTCAGGAATGTTTTTCCTCACGAAAACGCAGCCGGGGAGAAATGTTCACATTCGAACCGTAAAAAGGTGGAGAAACATGAAACGTGCATTGGCCTTGCTCATCGCTTGCGGTCTGTTGCTCGGCGTTACCGCGACTTCCAGCTTCGCGGCCGACAAAGTTGTCATCAAAATGGCCGGTATGAAGCCCGACGGGGAACCTGAAACCCTCGGTATGCGTAAATTCGGTGAAATCCTGAAGGAACTGTCCGGCGGCAAATACGACGTGCAGGTGTTCCCGAACAGCCAGCTCGGCAAGGAAGACGCCTACATCGCCAGCACCCGTAAGGGCATCATCCAGATGTGCGCCACCGGAACCCAGACGTCCGCCATCCAGCCTTCCATGGCCATGCTCGAAACGCCCATGCTGTTCGACGACTACGCCCACGCCCGCCGTGCCATGAACGGCGGCAAGACGTTCGAACTGATCACCAACGGCTTCACCGAAAAGTCCGGTATGCGCGTGCTGAACGCCTTCCCCTTGGGTTTCCGCCATTTCTACACCAAAAAGCCGGTGGCGACCATCGACGATATGAAGCACCTGCGTATGCGTGTGCCGAACATCCCCTTGTACATCAACTTTGCCAAGGAATGCGGCATCAGCGGCCAGCCCATGCCTTTCGCCGAAGTGACCGGCGCGCTTGATCAGGGCGTCATCGACGGCGGCGACAGCCCCCTGTCCGATATCGTGAGCATCAAGATGTACGAAACCACGCCTGAGATCACCCTCACCGGCCACCTGCTCGTCATCCACTCCCTGTACATCAACGAAAAGTTCTACCAGTCCCTGCCCGAACAGGACAAGAAGTGGATCGACGAAGCCGCCAAGCGTTCCGCCGACTACGTGTGGGATCTCGTGGAAAAGGTTGATGCGGACGCCGTGAAGACCATCACCGAAGCCGGCGGCCATGTCAGCGAACCTTCCCCCGAACTGCACAAGTTCATGCAGGACGCTGGCAAGCGCAGCTGGAAGCTTTTCTATGACACCGTCCCGAATGCCAAGGAAATCCTTGACAGCGCGGACTCTTATCGTCAGGCGAAGTAACGTTTGCGTTCTCAACAGGGCTTCCGGCGCAGGCCGGAGGCCCTTTTTTTCCCTCAAGCCCATGTCTGTCGCATGGGCCCGACCATCACGCCCAGGGGTACATCATGAGCAGTGAAAACAAACCGGTCATGCCGCCGGAACGTATAGAGGAAACCGAAACCGAGGAGGAGATCCGCCAGGAAGAAGCCGCGAAAGGCAAAGGCGAACGGGCCTTTGAAGTCTTTTGCGCCGCCATTTTCTTGGGGATGATCGGCCTCGTGTTTTTCAATGCCTTCCTGCGGTACGTGTTCCGCTCGAGCTTTGCGCCGAGTGAGGAATGGGCCCGGTTCCTTTTCATCTACATTACGTTCATCGGCGGCATCGAAGCTTTTTACCGGCACAAGCACATCGCGGTGGACATGTTCGTCAACATGATCAGCGGGACATCGCGCAAGGCCGTGGACATCGTCGCCTCCCTGTTCATGCTTGCGGCTCTGGTGCTGCTGCTTTTCGGCGGCATTTCCGTGGTGCTTCAGACGCTGGACACCTATTCCGTCGCTACCGACGTGAACATGGCCTTCATCAACGGGACGCTTCCCGTCATGGCCTTTGCCGCGATCATCATCCACTTGCGGGATATCGTGCGGCTGATCCGCACGCCCGCCAGCGAGTTCAACACCGCGCCCAAAACGGAATAGGGGAGAGAACATGGAACTTATCGTTTTTCTGGTCAGCCTGTTCGGCTTCCTTGCGTTGGGCATTCCGATCGCCATTGTGCTTGTTCTGTGCTCTATGGTTTTGATGTATTACGGCGGCATGTGGGACAGCATGTTCGTCATGACCATCCCGCAGTCCATGCTGGACGGCGCGAACAACTACCCGCTGATGGCCATTCCTTTCTTCGTGTTCGCCGGTGAAATCATGACCGAAGGCGGCCTGTCGAAGCGGGTGGTCAAGCTGGCGCAGCTCATCATCGGCCGCGTCCGCGGCGGCCTCGGCTATGCCGCCATCGTTTCCAGCGTGATCTTCGCGGGTTTGATGGGCAGCTCCGTGGGCGAAGCAGCGGCCCTCGGCAGCCTGCTCCTGCCCATGATGGCGCAGGCTGGCTATAAGCCCGGCCGCGCGGGCGGCGTCATCGCGTCCGGTGCCATTCTCGGGCCCATCATTCCCCCGAGCACGAACTTTATCCTGCTCGGCGCGACCGTGGGCCTGTCCATCACCAAGCTGTTCATGATCGGTCTGGTCCCCGGCCTGATCATCGGCATCTGCCTGATGGTCACGTGGTTCTTCATTGTCCGCATTGACGGGTACAAGGAAAAGATCGAATTCAAGAAGGGCGAAGCCTCGAAGATCATCCGGGACGCCATGCCCGCCTTCATGATGCCCGTGCTGCTGCTCGGCGGCATCCGGTTCGGCGTCTTCACGCCCACGGAAGGCGGCGCGTTTGCCTGTATGTATGCCATTGCCGTATGTACCCTGTATTACCGTGAACTGACCTTTAAGGGCCTGCTCGCCGTGAGCGCCCGCGCGGCCCGTACCACCTCTGTCGTTATGCTGATCGTGGCCACGGCCACGGCTGTGGGCTGGTTCATCACCTCGGCGCAAATCCCCATGCAGGTGGCGGAACTCTTCCAGCCGCTGGTGGATTCCCCGATCCTTCTGCTGCTTTCGATCAACGTCTTCCTGTTCCTTGCGGGTATGGTGATGGACCTGACGCCGAACGTGCTGATTTTCGCGCCGGTGTTCTACCCCCTGATCCAGCAGGCGGGCATCGATCCGTACTTCTTCGGGCTGCTGTTCATCCTGAACCTCGGCATCGGCGTCATCACGCCGCCCGTGGGCACGGTGCTCTATGTGGTCTGCGGCATCGGGAACATCAAGATCGGCAATCTGGTGCGGAACATGGCTCCCTTCCTTATCGTGGAAATACTGGTGCTGTTCCTGCTCCTGTTCTTCCCCTCGCTGTCCATCGAACCCATGAAGTTCCTCATGAAGTAGCGCCGGGAAACCGGGTAGTTGAAAGGGCGGGCTTGCGGGCCTGCCCTTTTTTTGTGCGTGGGGGGGAGCGGAAGAGCGGGGGAGGGAAGAGGGAAACTTTCTGAGGAAAGTTTCCCTCTTCCCTCCCCCGGGCCCCCTCCCATCTCCTTTCAAAGACTTTCGGCTGGTGGGGAGGCCGTGCGGTGGGAGTTCCTGTCGGGCGGGAAGGCGGGCAAGTTTTTCTTCAGGGGGGCCCTTCTCAAAACCTCACTATGTCTTTTCAAGGTTCATATATTCTCGCCGAGGCAACGTCGCCCGTGTGGGAGAGCAGGAGAAAGCCCGTTGCGGAGATGCGGGAAATACGGCAAGGAAAAAGATATGATTTTCAGCGCGAGCCGTCGTACGGATATTCCTACCTATTACTCTGAGTGGCTTTGCAATCGGCTGGAGGCGGGCAACGTATGCGTGCGCCATGATGCGCGCCGCGTCACCCGGTATGTGTTCTCCCGCGAAGCCGTGGACTGCCTTGTTTTGTGGACGAAGAACCCGTTGCCTTTGCTGGATCGGTTGGGGTTGCTGCGTGGCTGGCCTTGTGTGTTCCAATTTACGCTGACGGGGTATGGGCGGGATGTGGAGCCGGGGCTTCCGGACAAGCTGGAATTGGTCGAAGCTATGAAGCGGTTGTCGGAAGCTTTTGGGAGCGAACGGGTGATCTGGCGGTATGATCCCGTCTTTTTCAGCGGGGCCTATTCCCTTTCGTGGCATGTGCGCTGTTTTGATGCGCTGACGGAACGGCTTGAAGGCGTTACGCGCACGTGTGTCGTCAGTTTTCTGGATATGTACCCGAAGCTCCGCCGCCGGATACCGGCTCTTGGGCTCTGCGGGGACAGCGGGCAGGCTCGGAAGGAGTTGCTTGCCGCGTTTGCGGCGATGGCGGAGCGCAGGGGGATACGGCTTTCCCTGTGTGCGGAGGACGTGGACGCCCCCGGTGTCGTCCACGCGGGTTGCCTCAGCCGTGAGCTTGTCGAGCGGGTGGCCGGATGCCGCCTTGATGTCCGTCCCTCGCAACAGAGGGAAGGGTGCAAGTGTGTGGCGAGTGTGGATGTCGGCGTGTACGGCACCTGCGGGAACGGATGCCTCTATTGTTACGCCAATCAGGACGGCATCCCCGTGGGGCGGGGCTCGGCGCTGCACGATCCCGCTTCGCCGCTGCTTGTAGGAAGGCTTTCCGCTGACGATGAAGTGACGGAGCGGCGTTGCGCCAGCCTGAAGAGCCGCCAGTTCTCCCTGCTGTGATAGAAAGGAAACAACGGTGGAGACGGGGGTGCCGCTTTTGTTTGTGTTTCGCCAATCCGCTTTTAGTGCGGACGGAGCCATTGTTTTTTGCCGGATGCCGACGGATAGAGGAAAGGCTGGAGATGAGTGCGCCAACGGTTAAGGCAGGGTGAGGGCGCCCTTTGACAGGAATGCCCCAAAAAGAGAAGCAAGCCAAAGCAATCCATGCTATGCGGAAGTCATAAAGGAGCTTGTATGTTGTGTTTTCGGGAAACCGCCTTTGGGCGGGTGGGCATAGAGGACAAAGAGGGGTTCATCACGCGTCTTTATTTGCCGGGCCGGAGTGATGCCGTTTCGGAAGGTCCTGAAACGGCGCTGCTGGGCGAGGCGTTTGCGCAGCTGGAGGCATATTTCGCCGGTCGGCGCAAAACGTTTGACCTGCCGCTGCGGTTTGATGAGGGAACGCCTTTCATGAAACAGGTTTGGCAGGCCCTGTGTATGGTTCCCTATGCCCATACGGCAAGCTATAAGGATATTGCCGAAGCCATCGGCAACCCGAAGGCCTGCCGGGCCGTGGGCATGGCGAACAACCGCAACCCCATTGCGATCATTGTTCCTTGCCATCGTATCATAGGCAGCACCGGTGCGCTTGTCGGCTATGGCGGCGGATTGGGTATGAAGGAACGTTTGCTTGAGCTGGAGCGCAGATATGGCCCCGCTGACTGAGCCGGCGTTCGTCCGGTTGCGTTCAGTGGACCCGGTGCTGGCCGAAGCCGCTGGTGATGCCGCTTTCGAGCTGGAAACGGATCTGTTCGCGGCGCTGGCAAAGGGGATTGTGGAAAAGAGGGCATCCGATGCGTTCCCGTTCGCGTGGGCATCGTTGGCCGCACAGATTGGGGAGGTTTCCCCCGAGCGCGTGCTTGAGGCAGGATCGGCGTTGGAGGTCTTCGGGAAGAAAACGGCGAATGCATTGCTCGGCGCGGCGAAGGCTGTTCACTCGGGAAAGATCGGCATGGAGCGCCTTGCCGCCCTGCCCGACGACGAGGTGGTGGGCGCCTTGTGTTCGCTGCGGTGTGTGGATGTACGCCTTGCCGTGCGCGTATTGATCGGAGTGCTGCGGCGTCCAGACGTCCTGCGGTTCGACGACGAGGCTGTGCGGAGTGGCCTGATGCGGGTACATGGGCCGCGAAGCTGTACGCAGGAAGGTTTTGAGGCGTTTCGGGCCCGCCACGCGCCGTTCGGCTCGGCGGCGACGCTGTGCCTTTGGGAGAGCTGGGAGCGGTTGCGTCCCGTGTTCCCATGCGGCGGGGAGGCGCTCGACGCGCTGAAGTGCCGGGACAAACGGCTTGGGCGGGTGATCGAGCGGCTTGGACCGATACGGCGCGGGGTGGAGCCGGATCTGTTTACGGCTCTCGTCGACAGCGTGATTGCACAGCAGATTTCCGGAAGGGCCGCGCAGACGATTTCCGACCGGCTGCACGGTTTGGTGGGGAACTTTACGCCGCAAGGCCTTGTGGAAGCTGAACCCTCACAGATCCAGCAGTGTGGCCTCAGTCAGCGCAAGGTGGGGTATATACAAGGGATCGCCCGTGAAGTCGCCTCCGGTGCTCTGGATCTGGAGGCCCTGCGCCATGCCCCAGATGAAGAATTGATCCGGGAGCTTTCGGCCCTCAACGGCATCGGCGTATGGACGGCGGAAATGCTCATGATTTTTTCGTTGTGCCGTCCGGACGTGCTCAGCTGGGGCGATCTGGGCATCCGGCGGGGCATGGCGCTGCTCTATGGGGATCGGGAGCTGACGCGGGAGCGCTTCGAACGCCGCCGCAAGCGCTATTCCCCGTACGGGTCGGTCGTTTCGCTGTATCTCTGGTCGCTTGCGGGCATGGAGGAAGCCTTGGCGGTAAAGCTCCCCAAAGGCTGATGCGTTCCGTTTTACGGAGAACGGGCACGGGATTGGCGTGGGGAACTTGTCTGGAGTTGTTCCGCGTTTTCTCTCCGTGTCCTGTTGTTTGAGCGCGCTGCCCCGCTGCGCCGTATGGGGTTTGCTCCTAGCCGTGGAGTGACATGGAACGGGTATGAGAGGGGCCCATTCTCTGGCTCGGGCCGCCTCTCCTTGTTCCGTACTTGGGTTACCGGATCATTTTTCCGATGAGTTCATGCATGGCCTTGTTTCCGGCGAGGATCGACCAACGCAGATCAAAGGGCGAGCCGTCCAGATTGGAAACGGTGCCCCCGGCCTCGGTGACGAGCAGCGCGCCTGCGGCCATGTCCCACGGTTTGAGTTCGTCCTCATAAAAAGCGTCGAAGCGCCCGCAGGCCGTCCATGCGAGATCCAGCGCCGCGGCCCCGCAACGCCGTACCCCTTGGCAGGAGGACAGCACAGGGCGCATTCGTTCCAGAATCTCATCCACGCGGCGGGCGATTTCATAAGGAAAACCGGTGGATACAAGGGCATTCTCGCAGGCCGCAACGGATGAGACGCCGATGCGTTCCCCGTTGCGCCATGCCCCTTTCCCCTTTTCCGCAATAAAGCATTCACGGAGCAACGGCGCGTTGACGATGCCGAGCACAATTTCCCCGTTCAGGCGGTAGGCCACGGACGTGACGGTCAGGGGCAGGCCGTGGGCAAAATTGGTTGTGCCGTCCACGGGATCGATGATCCAGCAGGTATCCGGCAGGCTCAGATCTTCCGCGCTCTCTTCAGCGAGGAATCCAGCCTCGGGCGTCAGGGTTGCAAGGCGCTCTTTCAGGAATGCCTCCACAGCGATATCGGTTTCCGTTACGAGATCAATGCGCCCCTTATGGCGGATAGTGTGGGGATGGGCATGATTGGCGCTGATGATGGCGCCGCTTTCCTCGACGATGGCAAGGGCCTGCAAGGCCAATGGTGAAAGTTGTTCTGTCATGATGCTGAACGATCCGAAAAGAGTTGAAGAAACAGGGTGGAAGGTACGCCGGAACCGCCCGGATCGGAAGGGCCTAGAGAGGGTTGGGACTCTCAGTGACGGTTTTCCTCAAAAAACAGGCCGCTGAGGAGAGAGCCCCGCACCGGGCGGGCACGTGGGGGACTTTTCCTATCCGGAGAGAGGTGCGGCGGGGTATTTCCGCTTTGAAATGTCGTATCCAAAGGCAAGCTGCGCCGGAAAAGGCCGCGAACAGGGCGATACGCATGAAAGGCTTTGCAGGGAGGGCCCGCGCTGGCAGGTTTGGGGAAGAGGAGAAACGTGGTCTGCCCTTATCTGGAGCCTCCTCCCCAGCACCCCTGCGAACTTTCAAAGCTCATTTGCCCTCGCGGGCCAAACAGCGTTTGCAGGGCTTGTATCCGTTGCTGCGGGCCTCTTCTGCGGATTTGAAACGCACCGTGCAGGCCTTGCAGTTGAAGTAACGGCAGCCGGATACGTGAAAGACCCGCGTCTTGGCATTGCCGCTGTAGGAAGACGTGGCGGCGGTTTGGGCGGGGACAGCCGCTTCCTCTACGGGTTGGGTCGGAGCGGCGAAGGCCGGAGCCGTGAGCAGGAGTGCGGCGGCCAAAGAAGGAATGATTACGGATAAGCAGGATCGCATGGAGCCTCCCTGTGTTTGACGATGGCATGTGTGTTCTTTTGTCAGAAAAATAAGAGACAGGGAAGAAGGATTGTGCTTAGTCTCTCACCGGAGTGGCGTGTGGCCGTGAAAGCGCTGGAAGCGTGCCGGAAAACGAGACTCGAAAACGTGTTATTCCACGGATATTGTTATGAAAAAACGCATATTGACAAGTATTGAAAAATTTTCTAGCCTCGCCCAATGAACATACCTAGTATCAAAATACGCGCTGGCCTGTGGCTTTTGTTGTTGACGGGCCTTATTCTCGCGGGGTGTGCTCCCAAACAGCGGGCGGTCGACGATTCGTTTGCCTTTGGGAACGACTACGAGAATCTGACTGGGCCCGATCGTTCGACCATGACCCCGGAAGAGCGTTTTGCCTACGATTACCGTTCGGCGGCGGTGGCGCGTATGAGGGACGAGGGCGTTCCTCTCTCGAACGTGCACCTTGTCGAGCGCGCTAAAACGGCCATCGGTACGCCGTATGTTCGCGGCGGGACCAGCATGTCGGGGTTCGACTGCTCGGGGTTCGTGCAATGGGCCTATAAAAGCGTCGGGGTTTCGCTCCCGCGTACCGCGCGGGAACAGTCCGTGCTGGGTACGCCTATTGATTCCGATGAAATGGAAGCCGGAGATATTGTGGCTTTCAGGCACCCCCGGCGTGGGTATCATACGGGTATATACGTTGGGGACGGCAAATTCATCCACAGCCCCCGGCGCGGCAAGAGCGTGGAGATCACCTCCCTCAGCGATCCTTATTTCAGTTCGACGTTCCTCGGCGCCCGTCGTGTGAGTATTTCGGAGTCTGATGCCGAAGCCGCGCAGAAACTGATGGCGCTGTATGAATCCCGCTCTTCCCGGCTTCACCGGACGGCTTCCGACGCGGCGCTTTCGCAGAGCAAGGCCAAGCACGTCGTTTCCAAATCGCAGAAAAAGGGCAAACAGACGCTTTCGTCCAGCCGGTCCAGCTCGAAACACAAGGCTGTTTCCAGCAAAAAGCGGACGACGGTAGCCTCAAAGAAAGCGGCGAGTAAGACTTCCGTGGCAAGCAGCAAGAAGCCTTCCTCAAAAAAACAGGTTGCCCAGAAGCGTTCTTCACAGAAGAAAAGCACTTCTGTAGCGCAAAAGAAATCTACCTCCAAGGCAAAGTCCAAATAGTGTTTTGCTGTTGCTGAAGCGATATGTTGAGAAAGCCCCGATTCATTCGGGGCTTTTTTGCTGTCGGGCATGGAGGGGCCCCCACTGTGGGAACCTGTTGAAGAACAGAAAAAAACACGATAGAGCAGGATAAAGCTGAGATACGTTTAGAGTGCCGGAGAAAGCCTCCCGCAAGGGGCCTGAGAAGGCGCTGAGGCTGCTTTGGCGATGCGGAAAGGGGTACTGGGGCGGCGCGGAGGTGCGTTGTCCACATGGTTATTCATATTGAGGAGGGCATATATGAAACGCTTTTTGAAGATGCTGGGGGCATTTGCCCTTTATATGGGGTTGTTGGTCAGTCCTGTGCAGGCTGAAAAATTTGTGGTGGGATTTCAGCCGTATGATACGATTTCCTATCAAGCGATCATCAACGCCGAACTGGGGCTTTGGAAGAAATATACGCCCGAAGGGACGGAAATCGAGTTTCATCCCGCTGTGCAGGGGACGGTCGTCGCCAGCAACATGCTGGCTGACAGGGCGCAGATCGGCTATATGAGCATCATGCCGGCCGCCGTGCTGTGCGTGCGCGCCAAGGGCAAGGTCAAGATGGTGTCCACGACGGACATGTCGGAAGGGACCCGCTGCTCGCTCATCTTAGTGCGTAAAGACGCACCGGACTTCAAGGACAACGAAGCGTTGGCCCGCTGGCTTGACGGGAAGGTCATTGCCGCTCCCAAGGGCAGCGCCTCGGACCAGTATATGCGCCGTTTTTTTGAGAAGTATAACGTGAAGCCCGCCGAATACCTGAACCAGACCATTGAAGTCATTTCCACGAATTTCCGTGCGGGCAAGCTTGATGCGGCGTCGCTTTGGGAACCTACGCTTTCCGGGCTGGCTTCCGAAGTCGGCGAAGGCGTGGGGAAGATTGTCGCCGATGGGTCCGCCTGTGACAACGAGGACCTCGGCATAGTGGTCATGCGTTCTGATTTCATGGAGAAACATCCCAAGGTTGCCGAAGGGTATTTGCGTTCGGATCTGGAAGCCCAGTTGTTCATGCTGAACCCCGACAACTGGGAACAGGTCATCAATATGGTTTCCCAGTACGCCACCGGCGTTCCCAAGCGGGTGCTGTGGTATTCCGTGTTCGGCAAGGTTCCGGCCAACTCTCCCAATCTTGTCCGCGAGTGGATGAACTTCTATTTTGGGGAGCGCGAGAAGGCGAACATCGATGAAGTGGTGGCTTTCCTTCACCAAGAAGGGATCATCAGTGTCGACAAGCTTCCCGAAGGGACCGTGGACGACAGCCTGACCCGGAAAGTATTCAAGGCCTCAGGCCATAAGCCTGTCGCTCCGGGCGCGGCTCTTGGCGTCATTGAGGGAAGAAGCGCGGCGGATTGTCCTTTCAAGGATTAGTTGCCTGCTGAGCTCACGAACACTGAAGGCCCATTGGCATTCGCTATGCCGATGGGCCTTTTATTTCGTTCTTATAGGATCTTACAGGGGAAAAATGTTTTTTGTGATGCGCCTTTTGTTCTTTTTGTTGCAATCATGGCATGATTTTCCCCCTAAAAAAATGAGGGTATCCATGGGGGCGCGGATCCCATGAAGCCCCTGATGAAGACCGTATTGTTTATATTATACTGAAATAAAATAGATAATGAGTTGCTGGAACAGTAAGGGCAGAAAAAGGGGATGCCGAGAAATGTGGAAAAATGCCGTTTCGGGGCGTTTATGGTAGAGAAAAAGCATAATTTCACAATTTTTTGAAAAAAATTTTTTTAATCGCATAATATATTGGAATCATAATTTTTTTTAGCGAGTATACTCCCTAAGAGTATAAACTCGACATTCATTTTTTGAGTACGCATATGAAGTATTTTAATGTTTTCAATATGTTCCGGAATGGTCAGGCAATGTACCAAAATCACTTATAAACTGTGGAAAGTAGACATTTGAGGTACACCGTAAAAAACTGATCACGTACTCAACTCTGGTACATTTTTTGATAAATGAGGGGGGCTTCCCTTTTTTTCTGTGGCTGGTGTACAACAAGCATCATACCCGTTGGCGGGAATACTTTTTTTCACGTAAGGAGACGTGTGATGAAAAAAGTACTGTACACCGTAGCTGCCCTTTTGGCTTCCTCGTGCATGGTCCTCGGCATGGCCAATAATGCACGAGCTGAAAAACCGCTTACCCTGCGTCTTGGCCACCCTATGGCTCCGGGCAACAACGTGACTGTCGGCTATGAGAAGTTCAAGGAACTCGTCGAAAAGAAGAGCAACAAGAAGATCCGCATCCAGCTCTTCCCCAACTGCCAGCTCGGCAGCGACCGCGTGACCACGGAAGCCGCTCAGGCCGGGACGCTGGATATGTCCTCCAGCTCCACGCCGAACCTCGCGAGTTTCTCGAAATCCTACATGGCTATCGACCTTCCCTATGTGACCTCTCCCGCCAATCAGGAAAAGCTTTACAAGGCTCTTGACGACGGCGAACTTGGCAAGGCCCTCGACAAGGTTTCCGAAAGCATCGGCCTGAAGACCATCATGTTCAGCGAATTCGGTTACCGCAACTTCGTGTCCGCCAAGAAGCCCCTCAAGGAAGTCAAGGATCTTATGAACCTGAAGGTTCGTACGACCGACTCGCCCGTAGAAGTGGCCGTGGCCACCGAGCTGGGCATGAACCCCGCTCCCGTGGCGTGGGGTGAAACCTACACCGCCATCCAGCAGGGCACCGTCGATGCCGAAGGCAACACCTTCTCGCTGCTGAACGACGCCAAGCACACCGAAGTCCTCAAGTACGCCATGGACTCCGAGCACAACTATTCCATGCACATCCTGCTGATGAACAAGAAAAAGTGGGACAGCCTGACCCCCGAACAGCAGCAGATCATCACTGAAGCGGCGAAGGAAGCCACCGTATGGCAGCGCGCCGAATCCGTGAAGCTCGAAAAGAAGGCCTGGGACGCGTTCAAGGCCAAGGGCATCGAAATCACGATGCTGACGCCCGAACAGCGCAAGGAACTGTATGACAAGACCGCTCCCGTGCGTGAACAGTTCGCCAAGGAAATCCCGGCCGAATTGCTGCAGCTGATCGCCGATACCCAGAAGTAAGTCCTTTGATGCTCGGCCTGCGGCATGTTCTTGCCGCAGGCCGGCTCTTTTTCTCTTACACCACAGGAATCTCGCATGGAAAAGACCAACGCTTCCAAGCAGGGCGTACTGCACTGGCTCGACGAAAACTTTGAGAAGATGTTCCTCGTCACCGGCCTGCTGTCCATTACCCTGTTCATCACATGGCAGGTTATTTACCGTTACATCATCACGCAGTTCATCGAGCGCGCCGGTGCCGCCGTTTGGACTGAAGAGCTTTCCCGCTACATCTTTATTTGGATTTCCTACCTCGCCCTGAGCGTCGCCATCAAAAAGCGTTCGTCCATCCGGGTGGACATGCTCTATGATCATCTGCCCCCGCGCTTGCAGCAGATCAGCTGGATCGTGGTCGAGGTGCTGTTCTTCATCCTGACGGCCACCATCGCCTACTACGGCTGGGGCCAGATCGAACGGCTGCAGGAATACCCGCAGCATACCACGGCCCTGCGCATCCCCTTCCTCATCCCTTATCTGATCCTGCCTTTCGGCTTCGGGCTCATGTGTTTCCGCCTGCTCCAGTCTCTCTACAAGCAGGTCAAGGTTTGTGGGTTGGTGGATACCCTGATCGGCCTCATAGCGGTTTTCGTCATCGCTTCGCCGGTCATTTTCTGTGACTACATCGAACCGCTGCCCGCGTTGTTCGGTTATTTCATCGTACTGTGCGCCATCGGCGTGCCCGTGGCTATCAGCCTCGGCCTGTCCACGCTGGCGACCATCATCTGCGCGGACACCCTCCCTATCGAATACATGGCTCAGGTGGCCTTTACGTCCATCGACAGCTTCCCCATAATGGCTATCCCGTTCTTTATCGCGGCGGGTGTATTCATGGGCGCGGGCGGGCTTTCCCACCGTCTGCTGTCCCTTGCTGACGAAATCGTCGGCGGCACCTATGGCGGTATCGGCCTCACCGCCATTGTGACCTGCATGTTCTTCGGCGCGATCTCCGGTTCCGGCCCCGCCACCGTGGCGGCCATCGGCGCGCTCACCATCCCCGCGATGGTGGAGCGCGGTTACGACAAGTATTTTTCCGCCGCCCTCGTCGCGGCCGCCGGTTGCGTGGGCGTCATGATCCCCCCGAGCAACCCCTTTGTGGTGTACGGCATCTCCGCGCAGGTCTCCATCGGCGACCTGTTCATGAGCGGTATCGTGCCCGGCATCATGGTGGGCATCGTGCTCATGACCTACTGTTATTGGTATTCCCGCAAGAAGGGGTGGCGCGGTCAGGAAAAGGTCCGCAACGCACGGACCCTCATGCACGCGGCCTGGGACGCCAAGTGGGCGCTCATGGTTCCGGTCATCGTGCTCGGCGGCATCTACGGCGGCATCATGACCCCGACCGAAGCCGCGGCCATCGCCGCCTTCTACGGTCTGATCGTGGGCCTGTTCCTGTATAAGGAAATGGATTTCAAGTGCCTTATCAACTCGTGCATTGAGTCCTGCGAGACTTCCGCCGTCATTATCGTGCTGATGGCCATGGCGACCCTGTTCGGGAACATCATGACCATCGAAGACGTGCCCGGCACTGTGGCCCGGGCCATCCTGAGCTTCTCCGAGAACAAGATCGTCATCCTGATGCTCATCAACGTGCTCCTGCTCATCGTCGGCACGTTCATGGAAGCGTTGGCGGCCATCGTTATCCTCGTGCCCATCCTGCTGCCCATCGTGACGGGCGTGGGCGTATCGCCGCTGCACTTCGGCGTCATCATCGTGGTCAACCTTGCCATCGGCTTCATCACGCCGCCCGTGGGTGTAAACCTCTTCGTGGCCAGCGGCGTCGCCAAGGCGAAGCTCGAGAACATCGCCGGTCAGGCTCTGCCCATGATCGCCCTGATGCTTATCGTCCTGCTCATTTGTACCTATATCCCTGAAGTTCCGCTGATTCTGGTGGGCGGCCCCCACTAAGCGTTTCTCTGGCAGTTTTACCTGTGGAAAAAGGGAGTCCCCTGCGGGCTCCCTTTTTTTGTGCGCGGAGGGGGGAGGAGAGGGAGAGCGGGGGAGGGAAGAGGGAAACTTTCTGAGGAAAGTTTCCCTCTTCCCTCCCCCGGACCCCCTCCCATCTCCTTTCAAAGACTTTTGACTGGTGGGGAGGCCGCGCGACGGGAGTTCGGTTCAGCGGAAAGGAAGAAGAACAGGGGGATACACGGAAGATGGAACAGTTCCGTTTTGAAATGTTCCAACGCCGGGAACGTCGTTCTCGGTGATATCTTCCTTTGAGAGAGCCCCTTTGAAGAGAAAGGAGCTTCGAGAGATGCTGCGGGAAGGGATTCGATAAATACAAAAATCTTTGGAAAGGGAGGGAGGGGATTCGCGCTGGCGGGGTTGGGGAAGGGAGGGAAAAGCGTGGGGGCTCCCCCTTTCTTCAGAAGGCTTTTCCCTCCCCAATATTCTCGCCCATTCAAAATCAATTGAGGCTATTTTCCGGCCTTGGCGTTGGGGAAGAAGAGCTGCTTGCCTTCAAGCTGGAAGCTGGCGATGGCCTTCTGGGTATTGGGGCTGATCCACCAGTTGATGAACTTCTTGGCGGCTTCCTGCTTGACCTTCGGGCACTTGGCGGGGTTGACCATCATGACGCTGTACTGGTTCAGGAGGGCCTTGTCGCCTTCGACGAGGATCTTCAGGGGCGCATCGCCCTTGGCGGCGGCATTGTACTTGATGTAGGTGCCGCGGTCGGTCACGGTGTAGCCGTCTTTTTCGGCGGCGATGCGGATGGTGGCCATCATGCCCTGACCGGCGTCAATGTACCACGTGGCGTCCTTGCCGGGCACTTCCATGCCGGCGACTTTCCACAGCTGCTTTTCGGTATTGTGTGTGCCGGAGTTGTCGCCGCGGCTCACGAAGGGGATCTTCTTTTCGGCGAAGGTCTTCAGGGCGGTGGGGATGTCCTTGCCCTTGACGCCGGCCGGGTCGGCGGCGGGTCCGATCAGCACGAAGTCGTTGTACATCACCTGATGGCGGTCCACGCCGAAGCCGTCGGCTACGAACTTTTCCTCAAGGGCGGGGGCGTGTACGAGCAGCACGTCGACGTCGCAGTCCTTGCCGTGGGCGAGGGCTTTGCCCGTGCCTACGGAAATCCATTTCAGATCGATGCCGGTGTCCTTTTTGAAGATGGGCTGGAGATATTCCAGAAGGCCGGTGTCCTGCGTGCTGGTGGTGGTCGCCATCATCAAGGTTTCGGCGTTGGCCATCTGGGGCAGCAGCAGAAGGGAAAGGACGAGGAAAGCTCTGAACAGACGCATTGAAAAACGCTCCTTACAAAAGGTTGTGCCTTGCGGCAGACACGAATTTGAACATAATCGTTTCGAGTATGCTCCGCCTTGCATATAAAATCAAGGAGTGTGCGTAACGGGATTGCCAAGTTTGGCAAATAGGATAGAAGTCGGCGACCGATTGCCCGGCTTGACAGAATCCATATCAATTGAGTAGGAAAGTCGGCGTACCTTTATCGCCGCGAAGGAGTGTTTCCCGTGCCCATTAAGATTCCTGAAGATTTGCCTGCCCGCCCGATACTGGAAGGCGAAAACATTTTTGTCATGACGGAAGGCCGCGCCAACCGTCAGGACATCCGGCCTCTGGAGATTGCCATCGTCAACCTGATGCCGACCAAGATCGCCACGGAAACGCAGTTGCTGCGCCTGCTCGGCAATACGCCCCTGCAAGTGAACGTGACGCTTCTGCGGGCTGAGGGGCACGAATCCAAAAATACCGCGCCGCAGCATCTTGAGCGTTTTTATAAGACGTTTTCTCAGGTGCGCGACAGCTCGTTCGACGGCATGATCATCACCGGCGCGCCGGTGGAACAGCTCGCCTTTGAGGAAGTGGACTACTGGGACGAGCTCGTCGGCATCATGGACTATGCGAAAAAGCACGTGCACGCTACGTTGTATATATGTTGGGGCGCGCAAGCGGGGCTGTACCATCATTACGGCATCCCGAAGTACGGGCTTCCGCACAAGCTTTCCGGTATTTTCAGCCACACCATCAATGATCCCACGAATCAGCTGTTCCGGGGATTCGACGATGTGTTCCATGCGCCGCATTCCCGGCACACTGAAGTCCGGGGCGAAGACATTGCCAAGATCCCCACGCTGGAGATTCTGGCCGAGTCGGATGAGGCCGGGGTGCTTGTGACCGGTACCCTCGACGGGCGGAGCATGTTCATCACAGGGCATCTTGAGTACGACCGGGATACGCTGGATGCGGAGTATCGGCGGGATGTGGCCAAGGGGATGGAGATCGCGCCTCCGGCACATTACTACCCCGGTGACGATGTGACGCGGCCCCCGCTGGTCAGCTGGCGGGCCCATGCCCACTTGTTCTATTCCAACTGGTTGAACTATTGCGTGTATCAGGCGACGCCATACCGCCTTGACGATATCCCCACAGACAGGGATTAAGTCCGTCCTCGGAGAAAAGGTTGCGGGGCGTTCACGCGGTGCTACGGGATACGCCGACACGTTGGCATGTCCCGTGTGGGGGACAGTGGAGGGCTCTGCGCGGGGGGCTTCCGATCCGGGGCTGGCTCCGGGTTCGGCTTGGGGGATGAGGAAACGGCTTTCAGGTCGGAACGCATCCGAAGCTGTTTGAAGAACGGGTACGGGGAACCTCTCTCAAGGGGAGGATGCCGCCCGGTATGCGCGGGGGCCCGAGGTGGGCCGCCTCAGGACCTTTTCCCGAAATGACGGTTCCGGCCTTGTGCCGGGTACGGAGGACAATAATGCCTATCCGTTTTGAAACGCTCGCCGTTCATGGCGGGCAGTATCCTGATCCTGCGACGCTGTCGAGGGGAGTCCCGGTCTACCGGACCAGCAGCTATCTCTTCAAGAGCGCGGAGCACGCCGCCAAACTTTTTGGCCTTGCCGAACAGGGGAATGTCTATGGGCGGCTCGGCAACCCCACGCAGGCCATGCTGGAAGAACGTATGAGCCTGTTGGAGGGCGGTGTCGGGGCGTTGGCTTCGGCGTCGGGTACGTCCGCCATTTTTTCGACGATCGTCAATCTGGCGAAGCAGGGGGACGAAATCGTCTCGGCGAACAACCTGTACGGCGGGACGTTCACCCTGTTCAACGACATCCTGCCCCAGTTCGGGATCACCACTCGGTTTGTGAAGCCGCAGGATTTTGACAAGATGGAAGCCGCCGTCAACGGGCGGACGCGCGCCTTGTATGTGGAGGCCATCGGCAACCCCGCGCTGGACGTCGTGGATCTGGATGCGGTATCCGCCATCGCCAAGCGGCATGGGCTGCCCTTGGTTGTGGACGCGACCTTCGCCACGCCGTATCTGCTTCGGCCTTTTGAGCATGGTGCGGATATTGTGGTGCATTCATTGACGAAATGGCTTGGAGGGCACGGCACGGCTCTCGGCGGCATCGTCGTGGACGGCGGTACATTTGACTGGACGGACAGCCGTTTCTCTCTGTACGTCGAGCCCGATGCCAGTTATCATTACTTGCGATGGGGATATGATCTGCCGGAAGGGTATCCGCCGTTCATCACGCGGATGCGGCTGGTCCCCCTGCGGAATCTTGGGGCCTGCATTTCGCCGGACAATGCGTGGATGATCCTGCAGGGGCTGGAAACCCTGCCGCTGCGCATGGAGCGGCACTGCGCCAATGCGCTGAAGGTCGCCTATCATCTCAAGCAGCACCCGAAAGTGGCGTGGGTCCGCTATCCGGGGCTGCCCGACGATCCCGCCCATGCCGTGGCTTGCCGTATGCTGCGCAACGGGTTCGGGGGCATGGTCGTTTTCGGGATTCAGGGAGGCCAGCCTGCTGGCCAGCGGTTCATCGAAAAACTTGGCCTCTTTTCGCATCTCGCCAACGTGGGCGATGCCAAGAGCCTTGCGCTCCATCCAGCGAGCACAAGTCACGCGCAGCTCAGCGAAGAACAGCAGCGTGACGCGGGATTGCCGCCGGAACTGATCCGGTTGTCCATCGGTATCGAACACATCGACGACATTCTTGAGGATCTCGATCAGGCTCTTGGAGAGAGCTGAGCCGATCCGGAGGGTGTGGTCCTTTAGGGGGAAAGCATGCGTTATTCGACTCGCACCCGATACGGGCTCCGTTTTTTGATCAATTTGGCGGGACGGCCTGCGGGGTCCTGTGTCCAGTTGGCGGAAATCGCCCGCGAGGAAGGCGTTTCCGTCAAGTATCTTGAGCAGATCGTACGTGTCTTGCGCCCTGCGGGCATTTTGCGTTCCGCACGCGGGGCCAAGGGAGGCTATGCGCTTGCGAAATCCCCGGACGTCATTTGTATGGATGAAGTGTTTGAGCCTCTGGAGGGGCATATCTCTCCGGTGGAATGTCTGTACGGGACAAAAAACTGTGAACGGGAAGGCGCTTGCCCCACGCGGTGGTTTTGGCGGGAGCTGGATGAGCACATGCGGATGTTTCTCAAGGGCATGACGCTCGCCCGTTTTGTCGAGCGGGAACGGGCCCTGAAAAAGGGAAAAGGCGCTTTTCCTGTGGACATGGATGGTCCGGCGTGCTTTCATGCGTTGCATCGGACGCCGCCGGAGGGCGGTGGGAACGCATGACGGAGCGGAAAATGAAAGACGGATTCTGGATGCTGCTGTGCGCGGCCTGTCTCTTGTTGTCGGCGCGGTCCGTGCAGGCGCGGGAGCTGACGGCGTTGGATATTTTTGCCCAGTTGCCGATCACCTTGTTTGAAAACACGCCGGAAGGCCTTTCCGAAGATGAAAAGCTCCGGCTGATCGAGCAGGGGGCAAGCGAATTTTGGGAGGTGGAGCGGTTCGACGCCGATCGCCTCGTACTGGTATCGCGGCCTTTTGGCGAGACGCGGGTGGGGTTGCGTGTCTTCCGGGGAGGGGACAGGCTGCTTGCCGCAATAGGGACGGACGGGGGCGCCATGTGCGCTCTTGAGCTCTGGCAGGAAGACGCCACCGGTGGATTCGTGCCGGCCAATCCGCCGGATGACCCGCAGCTTTCCGATTTTTTGGCCTCAGGGCAGCGGCTTGCGGCGGATGTTTCCCCGGCGTTCATGTTCTGCCTTGAAGATGACGGACTGGATGTGCGGCCGCTCTTCTGGGGGCCTGCGGGCCTCGTCGACGTGCCTGTAGGCAAATCTGTGCGTTATATCTGGAAGTCGGGGGCGTTTGAAAAAACGGTGTCCGGCAAGCCCGAATAGCTTGTGCTGCGCGGATTTCCGTACTTGCCAAGCTTGGATAGACGCTATAGTATATGGATTTTGTGGCCCTAGCCGTAATTATGGGCCTTCTTTCACTATGTCTTTAACCCCTTTTTGCCCCAGGAGGCCTCATGTTTGCTTCTGTTGCTCATGCGATGGGTACGGCCGGTGCCGGTCAGGCTGGCGGCGCTGACGCCCTCATGCAGTTTGTTCCTCTTATCGCCATGCTCGCCATCTTCTACTTCCTGCTCATCCGTCCCCAGCAGAAACGCGCCAAGCAGCATAAAGCCATGCTGGAAGCTCTGAAGAAGGGTGATCAGGTCCTGACCACCGGCGGCCTCGTGGGCCGTGTCGTGGACATCGACGGCGACATCCTCTCCATTGATCTCGGCAGCACCACGGTAAGCCTCGGCCGCGCCTATGTCGTGAGCGTGATGGATCCCCGTTCCAAGGCCGTGAAGGAAGAGAAGTAGGTTCTTTTGCTTTGCCGGCAGACATGCGTTCCGTCGATCCCGGCGGGCGTATGTCTGCCTTTCTTCATTTTATGCGCGGAGCGTTCCGCGCCGTATGGCCTCATCGGGGAAAACAGGGGCCGTACGCATAACGACAGTGCAGATCCGGCCGGGGGGCGGGCGGATGGGCCGAATCTGATGCTCTCAGGGGAACACCATGAAATCGTTGAGTTGGCGGATAGTCGTCTCGCTGCTGGTTCTGTTGGCCAGCATCGTTTATGTGTTGCCGAGCCTGCCGGGCGTCGGCGGATCGTCTTTGGGCAATCTGCTGCCGGACGCGCGGATAAGCCTTGGGCTTGACTTGAAGGGCGGGATGCACCTGACCCTTGGCGTGGAAGTGGACAAAGCCGTAAGCAATTCCCTTTCGCTGACCGGGCAGGAGCTGCGCGCTCAGGCTTCCGAAAAGGGGATCACCGTCCTGCGCTCGCGCCTGACCCCGGACAATCGCCTTGAATTTTTGCTGCCCAGAGCCGAACAGCGGACCGAGCTCCAGGAGCTGCTCTCCAAAGATTTTTCGCAGCTTGCCGTTGACTCGCCTACGCAGGTGGAAGGCGGAGGGCTGCGTTTTACGGCGGTCTTTACGCCCGCCGCCAAAGCGAAGATCGAGGAAATGGCCCTTGATCAGGCTGTCCGCACCATCCGCAACCGTATCGACCAGTTCGGCGTCGCCGAACCGGATATCCGCAAGCAGGCCGATTTCCGCATTCAGATCCAGTTGCCCGGCCTGACTGATTCCAAGCGCGCTATCCAGCTTGTGGGCCAAACCGCCCAGCTGACGTTCCACCTCGTGCGCGACGACGTGAACCCGCAGGGTATCCTGCCTCCCGGTGTGGCCCTGTTCCCCATGGTGACGGTCCGTCCCGACGGTTCCACCTCCGAAAGCATGATCGCGCTGGACAAGGAACCGCTCATGACCGGCGAGGACGTGGCTGATGCCCGTCCCACCTTCGACAACCGCGACAACAAGCCAAGCGTCGGGCTTTCCTTCAACTCGCGCGGCGCGGCTATGTTCGAGCGCATCACCGGCGAGCACATCCATAAGCGTATGGCCATCGTGCTTGACGGCAAGGTGCACAGCGCCCCCACCATCCAGAGCCGCATCGGCGGCGGCAAGGCCAGCATCACCGGCAGTTTCACGCCCACCGAGGCGCAGGACCTTGCCATCGTGCTGCGTGCGGGCTCGCTTCCCGCGCCCGTGACCGTGCTTGAAGAACGCACGGTCGGCCCTTCCCTCGGGAAGGAATCCATCGAGAGCGGCATTTCGGCCGCCGCGGTGGGCGGCATCGCCGTCATGGTCGTGATGCCGTTGTACTATGGGCTGGCCGGGCTGCTGGCCGACGTCATGCTGGTCTTCACCATCACCATGCTCATGGCCGGGCTCGCCGCCTTCGGCGCGACACTGACCCTGCCGGGCATTGCGGGCATCGTGCTGACCATCGGCATGTCCGTGGACGCCAACGTGCTTATTTTTGAACGTATCCGCGAAGAGATACGGCAAGGCCTGAAACCGCTTGAGGCCGTGGCCGTGGGGTTTGATCGCGCGACCATTTCCATTGTGGACTCCAACCTGACCACCATCATTGCCGCCGCCATCCTGTATCAGTTTGGCACCGGCCCCGTGCGGGGATTCGCCGTAACCTTGAGCCTCGGTATCGTGGCGTCCATGTTTACGGCCATTTTCGTCTCGCGCACGGCGTTTGGGCTCTGGCTTGGTGGAAACGACGGGAAGAAGCTCAGCATCTAGCCGCCCGGCTGGTGCGTATCCGTCGTTGGATGTATCTCGAGCTTTAAGATACGAGGAGTTCTGGCATGAGTCTTCATATATTCAGCAAGCAGACAAAAATAGATTTCGTAGGTATGCGGCATTATGCCTACGGTCTGTCTGCGCTTCTTATTCTGGTGGGGCTGATCACCATTTTTATGAATGGCGGCCTGCGGTATGGCGTCGACTTTGCCGGCGGCGCGGCGGTCCAGCTTCAATTTGAAAAGCCGGTGGCCGACGAAGATATCAAAAAATCGCTGGCCGAGATGGAACTGCCCGGTCTGGCTATTCAGCAGTACGGCGAGGACGGGCGCGATTATCTGGTCCGTTTTTCCACGCCGAACCTGACCAGCGAAGGCATCCGCAGCAATATCCTTTCCTCGCTGGAAAAGAGTTTTGCCGGCAATCCTGCCAGCATCCAGCGGCTGGAGATGGTGGGGCCCAAGGTCGGCGCGGATTTGCGGAATGCGGCGCTTGAGGCCATGTATTTCGCCATCCTGCTGATTACCGTGTACATTTCCGGGCGCTTCGAACAGCGCTGGATGATCGCCGCGATCATGGCGGCGGTTCTCGGTTCGGCCATGTACGTCATGGGCTTCCTCGGGATGGACATGGTATACCGGGTGATCGGTGCCTTGGCGCTGACCTTGCTCATTTCTTGGAAGCTCAAGTTGAATTATGCCATCGGCGCCATCGTGGGGCTTTTGCACGACGTCCTGATCACCTTGGGGCTGTTGGCGATGATGGGCAAAGAGATCGACCTGAACATCATCGCGGCGCTGATGACGCTCGTGGGCTACTCGCTCAACGACACCATCATCGTGTATGACCGTATCCGCGAAAATCTCCAGAACCAGCCGGAAGACAACCCCGCCCCGTTGGCCGACATCATCAACCTGAGCGTGAACCAGACCCTTGGCCGTACGATCATGACCTCGGCGACGACCCTGATCGCCGCCCTGAGCCTGACGATCCTCGGCGGCGGTGCGATCCACGACTTTGCGCTGACCATGAGCCTCGGCGTGTTTATCGGTACGTTCTCTTCCGTCTTCGTCTCCAACCCGATCCTGCTCCTGCTCGGCGATACCCGCCAGTATATGGTAGCCCGCAAGAAGGTGGAATACGAACGCCCCGGCGAACACGGGGTCGTGTAAGTTTTTCAAGAGGAGCGGGGAGGGCGTTTGAAAAAGAGCTCCCTCCCCGGACCCCTCCAGCAACACTTTGGCCTTATTGAATCCTTGTTCCCAGCTTTCCTGAATGAAAAACGGAGGACGTTTCTGCGTCCTCCGTTTTTTGTCGTCTGTCTTTCGTCTTTCCCAAACAGGTTAAAGGCAAGCGACGTTATCTCTCCTCAGGCATGACGATAAGGGCGGACGGGTCGGTGTGGATGAGGATGCGGTCGAGCTTGGGTGCGCAGGTGCGAAGGCGGCGTTCCATGTCCGTGGCGACATCGTGGGCGGCGGCAAGGGACAGATCGCCGTCGATGATGCAGTGGAAGCTGACCAGCGGCGTCCCGCCCATATGTGTCAGGCGCAGGTCGTGCACATTGGACACCATCGGAAATTCCGGGAGTATGCTGTCCACGGCGGCGCGCACATAATGGAGATCCGCGTCGAAGGGCAGGGCGTTTTCCGGAGCGCAGAGGCGATCTTCCGGCTCGATGTGCGTTTCGATGCGGGTTGTGTTGAGGCGCTTGCCGAGGGCTTTCTCGAACATCACGACGTATTCGTGGGCTTCGCGCAGCGTCATATCCGGAGACGCCTCCACATGCAGAAACACGAGGAGCCCTCCGCTCTGTTCGGAAAGGATCAGGTTGTGGACGGAAAGCTTGTGCGCGGCGGCAACCGTGCGGACGAGCTGGAGCATACTTTCCGTTTCTTCCTGTGCAGGTTCGACGTGTACGGTAATATCGGCGGAGGGTACGATTTCGTGCGCGATGTCCTCAATCACGCAGGATACGTCGTGTGCGGCGTCGAGGCGCAGGGTGGCGGGGGCTTCGACCGTGATGTCCATAAACACGTCGGCACCGCTTTCGCGCACGCGCAGGCGGCGCACCCGGCAGAGAGGGAGCTGCTTGGCGAGAGCCTGTTCCAGCGCTTCGGAATGTTCCTTGCCGCCCCCGTCAAGCAGCATGGTCACGGCCCGGCGGGAGAGCCGGAAGCCCACAACGACGACGATGCCCGAAACGAACAGCGCGGCGATGGCGTCCGCCATATGCAAAATGCCCCTGAAAGAGCTGTCCGCCGGAAGGTATTCGCTGGCCTGCACGCAAAGCAGGCCGACGAGCACGACGCCGGAGGACCAGATGTCCGTAGTGAAATGCAGGGCGTCGGCTTCCAGCGCCTGGCTTTTGTGCTTTTGGGCGACGCGGCGGAGCATGGCGGCCCGGTTGACGTCCACAAGCAGGGAAATGAGGATGATGATCACGCCCCACCATGACGGGGTGATTTCGGGGGCGTCGAAGAAGAGCCGGTTGACGGCTTCGTGCACGATCCAGCCGCAGGTGACGAGCAGCAGGACCGTTTCCGCCAGCGCGGAAAGGTTTTCGATCTTGCCGTAGCCATAGGGATGGGTTTCATCCGCGGGGCGGGCCGCGACGCGGACGGCGAAGAAGGTGATGCCCGCGGCTACAAGGTCAAGGCTGCTGTGCAGGGCTTCGGAAAGGATACCGAGGCTGTTGGTGGCGAGCCCGGCTCCGAGCTTGATGAGCGTCAGGAACAGCGCCCAGAACAAAGACGAAAGGGCCGCGTGTTGTTTTTCGGAATGCGCTTCGTGGTGCGCGGTTTCGGTAGTCATGAAAACACTCCGGGGAAATGGCCGCTTCTTTGCGGCCGTTCGCGGAAAGAGCGTTAGGGCGTCAGCTCAGTACGCCGTGCTCATAAAGGATTTTCAGGCCGATGCCGATAAGGACGCAGCCGCCCACAAGTTCGGCGCGTCGGCCAAAAATGTCAGCATGTGCGAGCCCTTTTCCCGCCAGCAGGCCAAGGGCCGTGATGACGGCACAGACCACGCCGATCAGGGTGGACGGCCCCCATACGTTTATGTTGAGGAGCGAAAAGGAAAGCCCCACGGCCAGGGCGTCGATGCTGGTCGCCACCGCGAGGATGAGCAGCTTGCGGCCTTTGGTGGGATCAACCGAACAGCTTTCCCCGTCTTCGGAATCGTCGCCGCCGCCCCGGATCATGTTGCCGCCGATCCATGCCAGCAGCGCGAAGGCGATCCAGTGATCCCACGATTCGATGAATCCGCGCACGGTCAAGCCAAGGGTCCATCCGATCACGGGCATCAGGAACTGGAAAAAGCCGAACGTCAGCGAAAGGCGCAAAAAATGCACGGCCGTCACCCGTTTGAGGGCGCAGCCCGCGCAGACCGACACGGCGAAAGCATCCATGGCCAGAGCAACGGCAATGGCGAACAGTTCTGGGAAACTCATAGGGTGTTATGGGGGTTAAGGTTATGGGCGTCAAAACCGATCCGGTTGTTGTGAGGCCTTCGGCTCTTGCTGTCAACCTTTTGCGGAGAGGTGGATAGGATACCGGGGGAGGGGCGGGGGAAACTTTCTTCAGAAAGTTTCCCCCGCCTCCTTTCCCCTTTCAAAGATTTTCGATTGGTGGGGAGGTTGCGCGGTAGGTGTTCCGTTGTGTGGAAGTATTGGCAAGGCCGGTTGGGTGTATGCAACAGCGGGGAGAATTTATTTTAATGCATGAAGAAAATACCGGTAGCGACGAGGACGACGGCAAGGAGTTTGACCGCGGAAAATTTTTCCCCAAGGAAAAATACGGCGAGGAGCATACCGAAAATGACGGATGTTTCACGCAGGGCCGCAACCATCGCTATGGGGGCCTTGGTCATGGCCCAAAGGGCTACGCCGTAGGAGCCGAGGCTGCACAGGCCGCCGAACAGGCCGTGTTTCCAGCGGTTGCAGAAATAGGGGATGTAGGTTTTGCGCTGCCTCAGCAGCAGGATGACGTTGATGGGGAACGTGTTGATGACGTAGAGCCAGCATACGTAGCTGATGGGATTCCCGCTGGCCCGGGCGCCGTAGCCGTCGAAAAGGGTGTAGCCCATGATCACGATGGCGGTTCCCACGGCGGCCAGCGCGCCGTTGATGTTGAACTTGCCGTTCTTAATGTTGTCGCGGGTCAGGGTAAGGACGCCGGCGCACAGGCACAGGATGCCGAGCCACCCGGCAAGCGGCATTTCATGGCCGGAAAGGAGCATGAAAACGGACGTCAGGAGCGGGGCCGTACCGCGCATGATGGTATAGGCGAACGACATGTCCACATTGCGGTAGGCTACGGCGATACAGAGGTAGTAAGCGATATGGACGGTGCAGGAGCCGGCCAGGAACTTGAGGCTTTCCAGCGCCGGAAAGGGGAGGAAAGGGACGATGAACAAAACGCCGACGCCTCCGCCGAAGCAGTTGAGCCCCGTTTCATAGAGCTTGTTGGAGCCGCCCTTGATGACGGCATTCCATGAAGCATGGAGCAAAGCGGCAAGCAGTATGAGAAGAATGATTTCGAAAGACATGAAGCCCCCTCATTTTTTTTCGCGGGAAGCTAGCGCGAAAAAAGACGCTTGTACACCGATCTTTTTCTTTTGCTGACCGGTATGCAAGCGTCTTTATGCTGAGATCAAAATAGGTTGTGTTGTGACGTTTTCGTGTCGTTTTTTTTGTTGGAGGGGAATGGAGAAAATTCGTTTTCGAAATAAATATTCGTATACGAAACTACTTCTTGTGATGTTCGGCTATCCACGCCTTGAATTGGCGCATTTCCTTGGCCTGGCTGATAATGATGTTCTCAGCGAGGTTGAGGATCTGAGGATTGTTGGAGCCGAGAAGGGCGGGGACGGACATTTCCAGCGCCATCGCGTGGTGCGGCAGCATGAGCTCCACAAAACGCATGTTCGCGCCCAGGTTCTTGCCCTCTTCGAGCATGTGCTGCATGGCCTTTTTCATGGGCGCGTAGGCCGATTCTTCGATGCCGCCGAGAGGCTTCAGCATCTCCTTCATTTCGGCGATTTCTTTTTCCTGCACCTTGATCACGTCGTCGGCCCATGCCGTAACTTGAGGATCCTGCTCTTTCTTTGGGGTTGCAAGGAAGACTTTGGCCATATCCACCGCGCCCTCATGGTGCGCGATCATGCCGGAAAGGAAGGCGCGATCCGAATAGTGGGCGGCGCCGGAGCCGTGATCCATAGCGGCCTGAGCGGGCAGGACGGAAAACAAAAACGCCGCAACGAGCGCAAGGACAGTCAACGAGGCGGTACGCATAGTTTTTTCTCCCAGATAGGACGTGAGCCACGGAACGCCGTGGCGGGCCCCCACAATGAGGGCCCGTCCGGAGCATACCGGCAACCTTACATGAGATGTAACTATTTTTTATCGGGCCCGCCGTGCGTACCTCGGCACCACACCTCGCGCCTCGCAAGATCGTGGTGACGGATTACGGCGTTCCCCGGAACCGGGGACAGGGATTCGATAAGGGCAAAAGCCTTCGGTGGGAGGATGGGTTCCGTTGGCAGGTTTGGAAAAGGAGAGGGCTTCTCATTCGAGAGGGGCCCATCTTCCTTCCCCGATTTCCAATCTTCTATCGCTTCTTCACGGATGAGGTGCCGGAAGCGCAGGCATTGACCATCGGCACATAGGTTTCGCTTTCCGCGTCGAAGTAGAGCAGTTCGCCTGAGCCCATATCGAAGTACAGGCCGTGCAGGAGCAATTCGCCCCCATCGACGGCGCTCTTGATCCACGGATACCCCATGAGGTTGTCCAGCGAGAAACGCACGCCCCACATTTCGCAGGCCCGTTGCCGTTCGTCAGGATCGGCCCCGGGCAGGGAACTGTCCACCTCGGCCTTGGCGCGGCAGGCGAGGTTCATCCAGATGTTGAGGAATTCGTCGTCGCTGTGCGAAGCTTCAAGCAGGCTGGTAAAGCCGCCGCATTTCGCGTGTCCCATGACCATGATGTGGCCGATGTGCAGGTGGCGGACCGCGTATTCCAGCGCGGCGCTGACGCCGTGGTGATGGGAGTCCGGTTCGTAGGGAGGGACAAGGTTGGCGACGTTCCGGATGACGAACAGATCGCCGGGCGTCGCGTCAAGGAGCAGGACAGGGTCAACCCGGGAGTCGCTGCAGGCGATGACGAGGGCGTAGGGATGCTGGCCGACGCGGAGGTCTTCATAAATATTGTTTTCAGGGCAATACCATGTCTTTTGGAAGCGTTGGAATCCGGCGGAAAAGCGTTTGAGCAGGTCGTGCGATACCATTTGAGGGTCCTTTGCGGCAAAGAGGATCGGAAGGCGGGCTTGTCATTTCGTGGTGGAGGCTTTATCTCCCTAAAACAGAGGAGTCAACGCAACCGATTGGAGTATTCTCCCATGCCTGATTTTTTGAGATGGATCATCGCCGGTGTTACGTCCGTAGTGGTGGCGGGGCTTGTGTTCCTGCTTGCCACCGTGGGGATCGTCGTCGCCTTTTTTGTGTTTTTGGTGCTGTTCGTCGTGTTTGGGCTGGCCATGCGCCGGGCCCGCAAGAACGTGCAGTACGGTGAGGACGGCAGCCGGTTCATCATTTATACCAACATTCCCGGAGCTGGAACGGGGAATGCCGACCGTGTGCGCCGGGACGATCCCGACACGTATGAGCTGTCCCCTGACGAATATACCGTGGAAGCGGCACCTTCGAAGAAGCCCGGCGACACGGACCCGAGGGCCATTGGAGATCACGGGAAATCGTGACGGCGTGCCTGGACGGCAGGTCTTTTTCTGGCGTAAATTCACTTGGATAGCAATATGTTTCTTCACGCGTGTCTTAGAGTTGTTCGGCTCTGGCGAATGGGCTGCCTTGTCCTGTGCGGCTTTTTCCTGTGCTTTGGGGGAGGTGCCGCCGCGTTTGCCGCCCCTTCCGTCGAAGAAATGGCCGGGCAGATGCTGCTCGTCGGTTTCAAAGGGCAGGAGCCTGAAGAATGCGGAGCTATCCTTAGAGATATCCAGACCCGCCATCTGGGCGGGGTGATCCTGTTCAAACGGGATGCGCGCAGCGCCAAGCTCCCTCGCAATATCCGCGATGCGGCGCAAGTGAAACGGCTGACCGCCGCGCTGCGAGGGGCCTCTGCGGGGCATCCGCTTTTTATCGCCGTGGATCAGGAAGGCGGCAAGGTGGCCCGCTTCCAGCCGGGCGACGGTTTTCCGGCGTACCCTTCGGCCGCGGAGCTGGGCCGGGGCACGCCCGATGCCACGCGCCGCACGGCCCTCGGCATGGGCCGCATGTTGCGGGAGCTCGGGGCCAATCTCAATTTCGCGCCCGTACTGGATGTGAATGTGTATCCCGCTTCACCGGCCATAGGCCGTCTCGGACGCAGTTTTTCGGCTGATCCGCAGGCCGTCGCCGCGCATGGGGCGGCTTTTGCGGACGGCCTGAACGACGCGGGCATCATAGCGGTTTTCAAGCATTTTCCCGGACACGGCAGTGCGCACGCGGATTCGCATAAAGGGGTCACGGACATCAGCGCGACATGGAGCAAGCGCGAACTGTCTCCGTACCGCTCCGCGCTCGGGCGTCCGGGGCAGCGTATGGTCATGACGGGGCACCTTTTCCACGCCGGGCTCGATCCCGCCTTTCCGGCCACGCTGTCGCCTTCCGTCATCAACGGGCTGCTGCGGGGGCGTCTGGGATATGACGGTGTGGTGGTGACGGATGATCTGCAAATGGATGCCATCGCCGCCGAATACACGCTGGAGGAAGTAGTGCTTCGGGCCATCGGGGCCGGAGCGGACATTCTGCTGTTCGGCAATAATCTGGAGTATGATCCCGCTATCGTCGCCAAGGTTCAGGCCATCATCGCCCGGGCCGTCGAGGACGGAACCATTTCCCGTGCCCGGCTTGAGGCGTCGTGGAGGCGGATCCTGAAGCTCAAGCGGCAGATGTCCTGAGGTTGCGGCGGAGGCCGCCTGCGGAGACGGGTTTTCTGGAGCCGGTCGCGTTTCGAAAAGGCTTTGGGCTGGTGCCGTCCGGGAGACGGCCCCCATGAAAAAGAAGGGACCTCGTTTGAGGTCCCTTCCGTCGTTTTACTCGTCGTCTTCGTCCATGAGGGAGTCGTGCAGGGCATCGGTGAAGATGTCGAAGGCGACCTGCTCGATGGGCGTGCGGGGTTTGTAGGTGAGGGCCTCTTCGGGGACTTCGCCGTTTTCTTTACACAATTCGTCGAAACGGTCCGAATAGGCGGCGATCAGGCGTTCCACTTCCAGCACGATGGGATCGTCGGAGGGGATGACGTCGTCATCGCTGTCTTCGCAGCTCCCTTCGTCGTCGTGGCTGCATCCGCAACCGCATTCTTCCTCATCGCCTTTGTTGGCGTAATATTCATCAACCTGTGCTTCATAGGCATCGATGGCGTCGATGACCTGTTCCTCGGTCAGTCCGGCAAATTCCGGTTTGACTACAACGGTCTTCATGCGATCTCCTTGGATGGCGGCGGGCGTCGCCGCTGGTGCTGTTTTTGTCTTCATGCCCGTCCGGACCTGTCCCGGAGGAACTTTTTCGGAGCGCGTGCCGAGCTGTCCGGCCGAGTTCCGTTCTTTGGGATTCATCACGCAAAGGGACAACATCCCGCTGCCCCTCCGCTTCTCTACCTTTTTTCCTATTCTCCGCGCATCGTCAAGGAAATGCGCTTGCGGGGGATGTCCACGTCGAGCACGGTGACAAGCACTTCCTGATGCACTTTGACGACTTCGTTGGGATCGCGCACGAAGCGGTTCGCCAGCTGGCTGATGTGGACGAGCCCGTCCTGATGCACGCCGATGTCCACAAACGCGCCGAACGCTGTGATATTGGTGACGATGCCCGGCAGCTTCATGCCCTGTTTGAGATCCTGCATCGTGCTCACGCCTTCGGCAAAGGAAAAGGGCTTAAAGGGGCCTCGCGGGTCGCGCCCGGGTTTTTCCAGTTCCTTCATGATGTCGGTGAGCGTGGGCAGGCCGAGCTTGTCCGTGACATAGTCGGAAAGGCGGATGGCCTTGCGGCGTTCGGGGCTTTGCATGAGTTCGCGGACGGTTGTGCCTGTATCCTTGGCCATGCGCTCGACCACTGCGTAGGCTTCCGGGTGCACGGCGCTGGCGTCGAGGGGCTGCTTGCCGTCCCGGATGCGCAGGAAGCCGGAACACTGCTCAAAGGCCTTGGGGCCGAGGCGGGGCACCTTGAGAAGATCCCGGCGGGTCTGGAAGGGGCCGTTTTCGTGGCGGTGAGCCACGATATTGCGGGCGAGCGTGGGGCCGAGGCCGGAAACGTAGGTGAGGAGCTGCTCGCTGGCTGTGTTCAGATCCACACCCACGGCGTTGACGCAGCTGACGACCACGTCGTCGAGGCAGCGCTTGAGTTCGGACTGGTTGACGTCGTGCTGGTACTGCCCCACGCCGATAGATTTGGGATCGATCTTGACAAGTTCCGCCAGGGGGTCAGCGAGGCGGCGGCCGATGGACACCGCGCCCCTGTAAGTGAGATCGAGATCCGGGAACTCGGCGCGGGCCGCTTCCGAGGCGGAATAGACCGAAGCCCCGCTTTCGCTGACCATGACCACGGGGATGCTCCAGCCGGGGAGCGCCCGGATGAAGGCTTCGGTTTCGCGCCCGGCGGTGCCGTTGCCCACGGCGGCGACTTCCGCGCCGTGTTTCTTGGCGAGGCGGAGGAGCGTTTCCCCTGCTTCGGCTCGGGCCTTGTCCGATCCGGCGTGCGGGTTGATGGTGGCGTATTCGAGCAGTTTCCCTTCACGGTTGAGGCAGACTATTTTGCAGCCGGTGCGGAAACCGGGGTCCACGGCGAGGATGTTCCGAGCGCCGAAGGGCGGGGCCAGCAGGAGCTGGCGCAGGTTTTCGGCGAACACGCGGATGGATTCGGCATCGGCGCGCTGTTTGAGCTGGTTGCGGAGTTCAGTCTCCAGCGCGGGCGCGAGAAGCCGCCCGTAGCCGTCCAGCGCGGCTGCGCGCACTTCGCGCCCGCAGGGGCCGTCGTTGCGGACGAAGAGGCGGGCCAAGAGGTCCTGCGCCTGCTCCTCATTGCGGGGGCGCAGGGAGAGGCGCAGGAAGCCTTCCTCTTCGCCCCGGAACATGGCGAGGATGCGGTGGGAAGGGGCTTGCGCGGCGGGTTCGTCCCACGCGAAATAATCGCGGTACTTGGCGGCGTCGGGATCCTCTTCCTTGCCGGAAACGGCCTTGCTCCGCATGAGCCCTTCGCGCCCGAAGAGTTTACGCAGGCGTTCGCGGGCGGGCTGATCCTCGGCGAAGCGCTCCGCAAGGATGTCACGCGCTCCTGCAAGCGCCGCTTCAGCATCCGGCACGCCCTTTTCGGCGTCGACATAGGCGGCGGCCATCGCTTCGGGGAGGATACGATCCTGACGGGCCAGCTGATCGGCCAGCGGTTCGAGGCCGCGCTCCTTCGCCATTGAGGCGCGGGTGCGGCGCTTGGGGCGGTAGGGCAGGTAAATGTCTTCAAGGACGGTCAGCGCATCGGCGGCTTCGATCTTGGCACGCAGTTCGGGCGTGAGGAGGCCGCGTTCCTCCAGCGAGGCGAGGATGGCTTCGCGCCGTTTGTCCAATTCCTTCAGGGCGGCGAGGCGATCACGGATGGCGGTGACCGCCACTTCGTCGAGGCTCCCCGTAGCTTCCTTGCGGTAGCGGGCGATGAAGGGGACCGTGGCGTCCTCGTCGAGCAGGCGGATGACGGCTTCGGTTTGCTGTGGGCGTATATTCAGTTCTTGGGCTATGATGAATGCGTAGTTCTGCACGCGTGTTCCTTATCTGTTTGACGGATTACGGGAAGGTCCGGCACCGTTATGGGTGCCTGGGCGGACATGCCGGATGGAAAAGGAGGCATGGCGCCGAGCGACGGTATGCTTTTTCGCGGAAAAAGAAAACGCCCGCCGGATTCCGGTGAAACCCTTGACCTTGGAGCCCCGGGTGACCATAGTAAAGGATATTTCCCTCTAAGGAGTTTTCATGAACACGCCATCTTCAGCCCTTTCCGATGAAATGAAAGGGGCGATGTCCACTCTGCTCAATGCCGTTATTTTTGAACAATGGCTCCGTTTTTCTTGGATTGAGGAAGACGAGGAAGGGGATTTCTGCATCCAGATCCCCGCGGAGACGGTCAGCGAACTTGTGGAGGATTACCCCGAATACGAGGGGTTGATCGCCCAGCTCAACGGGACCATCGTGGATGCGGACATGGCCTGTTCCGCCGTTCTCGGCTATGCGCGATCCTCGCTTGGGGAACAGAGCCTCGCCGTGCTGGAGCACAACGAATTCCAGAATATGGTGGGGCGTTTCCACCAGTGGCTCAACGACAACGTGGAAGCGCTGGATCAGGACCCGAAGAATTTCGATCAATGGTGCGAGCTGTTCCTCGCCGACTTGCAGCAGGCCAAGCCCGGCAACGTGTAAGGCTTTGCCGGGCTTCAGCACCGACGGGTTCCGCTCACGGGAATGGAGTACCTTTGAAACGGTACAGCTTTCAAAGGTCCCCGAGACTATCGAGCGGGCGGTCTGTGCCGTTTTAGAGCAAGGCGGGAGCGATGTTCCCGCCTTGCTCTTTTGGGCTGCAGGAAAAAGTCAGGCCGCCCTTGTACGGAGCGGCCCTGACTTGGAAAATATGGCGGGGTGGTGTCCCTGTTTCAGCACGGTGTGGGGTAAGGAAATGACGGAACGGTTTTATTTGCCCCAGAGCGAAAGGCGCGGCCCGGCGTCAGCCAGCGCGTCGAGGGGGATGTCCACGACCTGCGACCCGGCGGCCCACGGAGCCACCTGATACGGCTGGAAGAAGATGCGTATGCCCTCGGGCGTGAGCGCAAAGCTGGAAAAGTTTTCGGCTTCGGGGGCGGTGCCGCTGCGGAGCATGTCGTCGTTGTACATGTCGCCGAGGGATTTGGTCAGGGCCTTTGTGCAGTAGCGGCTCATGACGTCGAGCGCCGTATCCAGATTTTCGAATACGTCATACAAATCGATGAGCGCGCCGCTCTTCATATCATAGGTCGTCGTGGTGATTTCCAGGTTGCCGTGCGCGCCGCCGGTATAGCTGGCGGTCTTCCAGACTATCGAAAGGACGGACGGCGTGGAACGGGTCGTGCTGTAGGTCGTTTCGAGTTCGTAGGGCACGCCCAGATCCGGTTCTTCGCCATAGGTATTCTGGAACGTGTCCACCGCCTGATGCGCCCAGTCGGCCACATCGGCATCCACGCGGGCATTGCCGGTTATCGGGTAATGAACCCGAATCTGAAGCTTGCCGGTTTGCCGGGAAACCACGGCGTCGCGCTCGTTCAGGGCGTTGGCATACGTGGGGATCGCCAGCGCAACGGTACAGCACAGCAGGAGAAAACGGACGAAGTATGACATGGGAGATCCTGTTCCGAATGATTTTGCGGCAGACATGACATCCGGAAGCCGTTTTGTCTAGAGGTTAGAGATCAGATCCGACACGCCCCGTACAGGCGGGCCAGCCACGGCCTCGAATAGATTTCCAGCCTGAGCCTGAGCCAGCTCCACCCCACGTCGCGTACTTTGAAGCGGTGTACGGCCTCGGGCGCGGCAGGCGGGTTGGCTCCCATGCGGGTGGTGAAGAATACGGAAAATCCGGCTTTCCGACCCTCTTCCAGCGCAACCCCGGACCCGCTTCCCCACGGCCAGCACAGCGAGCGCACAGGATGCCCCAGTTCCCGGCGGAGCGTTTCCGCGCAGGCGCCCAGTTCTTCGTGCACACGGCTGCGGCGGGCCGCTTCGCTCTCCAGCGTACCCAATCGATCCAGGGAAAATCCCGCCACAAGCGTTTCCAGCGCGGCTACATTCCCCGCCGATTGAAAGAAAGCACGGGCCTCCGCCGGTTCTTGCGGCACGAGGCGCTGCACGGCGGCGACCAGATCAGGGGAAGGGATGAATGCCCGGCTGTACAGGAAGGGGCGCTCTTTAAAGCGGGGCAGGCCCCAGACTTCGGGGAAGTCGACCGCGTTGAACGTATTCGCCCGCGTTCCGGGGACGTGGAAGCGTTGACCGGCGGCTTCCAGTGCGGAGGCGGGCTTCTGGTGCCTGTCGTGGCGGTTCACCGGGCCCCATTCCGGACCGGCGAAAACGGCGAGGTGGCGGGCGGAGTGCGCGGCCACGGCCATGACGCCGCTGGATTCCATGTGTCGGGCTTCTTCCCAAGAAAAGAACATATCGCGGCGTACCTGATAGCCGAAGGGGGTGTCGTGCATGGGCGCATCCACGGGAGGGAGGCTGGACGGAGGCAACCCCTCCCAGACGTCGGCAAGGGTCGGGCGGCATTTTTTTTCAGCCTCCATCCGTTCGGTGACGGCAAAGACGACGCCTTTGTGCCCGTATTTCCGCAGGATGGGCCATGCGTAGACGTAATTGTCCAGGTACCCGTCGTCAAAGGTGATCAGCAGGGAACGCGGCGGCAGCGGCGCGCCCTTCAGCAGAAAGTCCTCCGCTTCATCAAGGCCGATCCCGCGCCAGCCGTGTTCGGCCATGCCTCGGCACTGGTCTTCAAAATGTTCCGGGCTGACGGCGATAGCCCCCGGAAAGCGGCTGACGTAATGGTACATGAGTACAGGAAGGCTGTATGCGCTCATGGGGCATCCTTGAACTGTTTGGAGGGAATTCGGGGGAATGGTCTGGTCTGCTGAGGGGATGGGGCCTTGCCCGTTGCTCTTCCCGCCGGAGAGGGGAAAAACGCCGTGCACTGTGAGGCGCGTTTCCGAACACTGTGCGTGCGTACCGCTTTTTTATGATGAAGCGCGCAAGGTTTCAACCATGCTCTGGTACAGAAAAAGGGGCGGCCCCTTCATCGGAGCCGCCCCCAGAAGGCGTGGATCAAAGGTTGCCGCTGCGTTTGCGCTGTTTGGTTCCTGTGTTTGATGCCCACTGGTGTTCGTGTGTGAGGAACTGCATCGGATTGATCGGCTTATCGCGGAGCCGCACTTCAAAGTGCAGGTGAGGGCCCGTAACCCGCCCGGTCCTGCCGAGATTGCCGATATACTGGCCTTGCTTGACCTGCTGGCCTTCCCGGACTCCGAGTTTGTCCAGATGGGCGTAACGCAGGATGACGCCTTTTCCGGCATCGATGTCGATGGTCAGGCCATAGGAGCCTTTACGGCCGCTGTATACGACCTTGCCGGGCGCGGAGGCAACGACTTTTTCCCCGCGATTTCCGGCGATATCCACGCCCGCGTGCATGAGCCGCCTACGTTTGACGGGATGCTTGCGGGGGCCGAAGGACGACGTGACCCGGATAGTTTCCTTGATGGGCTGGATGAGCGAAAGAGCCGGGTAGAGCGACGGTTCCTTGAGCAGTTCCGGCGTGACTTCAATGTCGCCGTCGTCGAATTCTTCATCGGGGATGGGAGTGAAGCGGACGTTGGAACCGTTCTGGCTGACGGCGGCGCCGGCTGTCTGGAGTTCGCGGCGGGCCGTGTGGGAAAGCGTTTCACGTGCCGGGGGGCGATAGTCATGCAGGGCCGTCAAGGAATCATGATAGCGGACGATGGAATACTGGTGGTGCTGCAAGCCGGATTGTTGTGGAGCGCAGGCGGTGAGGAGAAGGAGGCAAAGGAGGGGGGAGAAAAGGGCAAGCCTTTTTGCTGCGCTGAAAGACAAATACGAAGGTTTGAGCGTCATGAAGGATTCCTTGTTTACAGGGGCCGTATGCATAGCGGAGAGGAGGGGAGTTCGCCCCGGTCGTGATGTCATTGCGGAAAGAAGGAAGCACGTTAGCATCCCGGGCAAAAGCTGTCGAGTCGTTGGATTTTTTTGAGGACGCCTCAGCCAATCAGCTACAAAAAGAAGCGGTTACGGTGGGATAGCGTATGATTTTGTCGTTTTTCCGCTATCAGGTTTAAAAAACTGTACATATTTTTCTCTATATGATTTTTCAATGATCATGGCGGATAAGAACGGCCTGTTGGAAACCGCAAAGGAAGAAAATTTTTTTCGGAAAAAGAAAATCCTTATTATCGTAAATAGGAACTTTTCTGAATGGGTTAGCCGTCCAATGAAGGAGCCCTCCCTGTGGCCTCCTCACCTTCCGAGGGCAGTGCGCTTTCCATGTATGTGTGGCGAAGGATCAAAAGTGCAGAAGGGGGAGGACGGAACTTGGCGAATGGGCGGAACTATGGCAGAGTAGGGACACCAAACCCAAGAAACAAGAGGTGCTATGCGTACAATATCCTTCACTTTCGCCTCTTTTTGCCGTATTACCGCCCTTGCCGTTTTGTCTTTTTCCTTGGCGGGCTGCGGACTGATGGATTACGGCGGAGGAGGGTCCGGCACGCGGGGGACGAAGACGTACACGGTGCGGGGAAAAACCTACAGGCCCTATCTGTCGGCGGACGGATATAGGGAAGACGGGGTAGCCTCGTGGTACGGCAGGGATTTTCACGGAAAAACCACGGCCAACGGCGAACGCTATAATATGTATGCGATGACCGCCGCGCACAAACTGTTGCCGCTCGGGACCAAGGTGCGGGTCACGCATCTGAGGAACGGAAAGTCCATCGTCGTGCGCGTCAACGATCGGGGACCGTTCGTCGGGGATCGGATCATCGATCTTTCGTATGCGAGCGCGAAGGAACTGGGCATGATCGGCACGGGTACGGCGCGTGTCCGTGTCGAGGCGATCGAAACCTTTGGCGGCGCGTCCCCCGGCGATATGAACGGGAGCTTCTACATCCAGATCGCCGCGCTGAGCAGCCAAGCCTCGGCTCAGGAGCTTGTGCGGCGGCTGCAAAACCGGAATCTCGGCGGGCGGGCGTTCTACGCGCCTTCTCTGGGGCTCTGGCGTGTGCAGGCCGGGCCGTTCAACTCGCTGAACCGCGCTGAGGATCTCTCGGACGAGCTGAACAGGCAGTATCCCGGCAACTTTGTGGTCGCGGATTAAAGGCGGAAGCGGAAGGGGAGCCTTTTTTGAAACGGCTTCCCTTCCGCCGTGTTTTCCACGCTTCCCCTTCGGCTTTTGGGCATACGGGCTCCCCGTTCAGGGTGTTTCTCATGGCGGAAGGCCGTGAGAAGGTTTCGGGGCGGGTGTGAAACCGTTGACAACGGTGCTTGGCTGCTGTATGTTTCTTCCCACGTAAAGGGGAGTAACTGGGTTCTTGAGACCCGGGTAACGTCAACAGCATGGCTTCGGCCTGGCGTTACCATCAAGCTTTGACTTGATGAGTGAGACCTTCACGGCACATGTTGCCGGAGGGTCTTTTTTGTTTTCTCCGGCGACCAAACGCAACAAGGAGTAAAACATGATGTTCGCTCTTCTTCCCGTCCTGAAGGGGCGCGCCTGCGGAGGTTCCGATGGTCGTTGAGCATTCCGTGACGGAAGTCGTCCTTTTCTGTGTCCTCATCATCGTCTGTCTGTGGTGCGACCTGCACGCGCATCAGGCCGATAAGCCCGTTTCCGCCCGTAACGCCGCCATCTGGAGCTGTATCTGGGTGGGCCTCGCACTCGTGTTCGCAGGGTACATCGGATACAGTTTCGGCTCTGAACAGGTTCAGCTCTTCCTGACCGGGTACCTGCTGGAAAAGTCGCTTTCAGTGGACAACCTGTTCGTCATCATGGCCATTTTCAGTTCTTTCGCGGTGAAGGACGCGTTCCAGCACCGGGTTCTGTACTATGGCGTCCTCGGCGCGCTGGTCCTGCGCCTGATCTTCGTGGCGGCGGGCAGTTCCCTGGTGGCGATGTTCGGCCCCTACGCGCTGGCGAGTTTCGGCATCTTCGTGCTCTGGACCGCGTGGAAGATGTGGCAGTCCATGCACAGCGGCGAGAAGGAAGAAATCGTCGACTACTCCGAGCACTGGGCCGTCCGGTACACCAAGCGCTTCATCCCCGTGCACAACCAGCTCAGCGGTCACGATTTCTTCGTGAAGGCCCCCGATACTACCGGCAAGCTGATCTGGAAGGCCACGCCGCTGTTCCTGTGCCTGTTTGTGGTGGAAGTGTCCGACGTGATGTTCGCGTTCGACTCGGTCCCGGCCATCATCGCCGTCACGCACGACCCCTTCCTCGTCTATACCAGCAACGTATTCGCCATCCTCGGCCTGCGGTCCATGTATTTTCTGCTCGCCGCCGGAAAGCGTTACCTGCGCCACCTGGAAAAGTCCGTAGTGATCATCCTCGCGTACATCGGCGTGAAAATGCTCCTGGACGTGGTGGGCATCGTGCACATTTCCCCGCTGATCAGCCTTGGTGTGGTCATCGGGCTGCTGGCCATAGGCATCCTTGCCTCACTGCTGCCGGAAAAGTCCGCCAAGTAATTTCTCATGGATGAATGACGTCCGGCCGGAGTATGCTTCTTTACGCGGGCATACTCCGGCTCCCCTTTGGGGACATTGCATTTTGTGTGGAAAAGCGTATCCCTGTTTCCATTCCATAGTGGTCGGAGGCGCAGGCTTTCGGTGATTTTTCCAAGGTTGACGCGGGGAAGGGACGATACGCTCGGATCCGTTTTCCAGAAGCGGGAGCCTTGGTTTTTAATAAGGAGCGTTGGACGCATGAATCGTACAAGAACCCTGCTTATCATTGGGGTTTTTATGCTTTCTCTCGCCGTGCTCGCGGCGTTGGAATTCCGTGTTCAGGATGAACCCCCGAGCGAAGGCCAGATGGTGACGGGCTCCCTTTCGAAGGATATGCCCGCTCTTCCCAAGCTGCCTTCCCTGGGCGATTCGGAAGGGAATAAGGGCGGAGTTCTGGTTCCTCTCGACAACGGGACGCTGCGCGGCAGTGCGGCCCCGCTTGATATGTCCGCGATCCCGCCCGATGAGGAAACGGCTCCGGCGGGTAAGGATACGCCCGAAACGGCGGTTCCCGCAGCCGATCCCGCTGTCTCGGCGGAAAAGTCCGCACCGGCCCCGATGGGTGAAATTGCGCCTGCCGATACGTTTACGGAAAAGCCGAAGCAGCCCGTAGCCGAGGAAAAGGCTCCTCAGCAGGAAAAAAAGGCTGAGAAGGCCGTGGCGGAAAAGCCCGCCGAAAAGCCGCAGCCGAAGGTTTCCGAACCGAAGCAGGAAAAGGAACAGGCGAAGGAAGGCGTGGTGGTGCTGACCACCAAGGCCCCCGCGAAGCTGGCGGCGGGGCAGACCGCGATCACCGCGACCCGGCTTGAGCTGGGCAAGAGCGTGGTCTTCCGCATGACCGGCGCGGCCCCGATCAAGACCAAGACGCTGCTCCTCAAGGACCCCAACCGCTATGTCGTGGATCTTCAGGGCAACTGGGGCATCCAGCTCCCGCGCGTGCCCAAGGATCTCTGGATTTCGGGCATCCGCCTGGGACACCATGAAGAGAGCACCCGCCTTGTATTTGAATTGACCCGCGCCCCGGTGTCGGCCAAGGTCGTCAAAATCAACAACACGACCGTGGAAGTCCGCATCCAGTAACTTGCCGGATACCAGAATACTTGGAAAGCCCTCCGCCGGATTTGCGGGGGGCTTTTTCGTTGTCCGAATGCCGATGAAGCGGCCTTTTGGAGATAAAGCCGAATGCTCTTGAGGGGAATCTCAAGGTAATAATTTTTTGGTGCTCTAACCGGAGCGAAAACACGGTAGAAACGGTATTCGTGGGGCAAAAAAATCAGAAAAAAAATAAAAAGACGTTGACAGAGGCGTCGTGGAGGTGCATAACCCGTTCTCGCCGCTGCGGGACGGAATGTCTCGCTGA
>QWCN01000779.1_pt1 | contig 54351 bp, 51 predicted proteins | sample 1972711 | NCBI WGS metagenome assembly QWCN01 (sample SAMN09866707, study PRJNA288562) | Human gut metagenome isolate term1_stool, whole genome shotgun sequencing... | isolation source: gut | host: Homo sapiens | place: USA: California
GGTTTATCTTACGAACTCCTTGATGCTTTTATGGTGCAGATGGCCGGAATCGAACCGGCACGGTTTATTCAACCGCAGGATTTTAAGTCCTGTGCGTCTGCCAGTTCCGCCACATCTGCATAAATATAAACTGGCTTATGTCTTACGACAATGATTATTATAAGACAATTGTGAATATTTGTCAATAGAAAAAACAAAAAAACTAAAAAAAATTTTAAAAATGAAAAATAAGGATTATACATTGCAAAAAAAGAATACAAATGATAAAATAAAAATATATAAATATAAAATTAGGAGGAATAAAAATGGGATTAATAAAAGCAGCAGTAGGTGCAATAGGAAGTACTTTACATGATCAATGGAAAGAAGCAATCAGATGTGAAGAAATGGGAAATGATATACTAATGATGAAAAAAACAACTAAAAATGGAGTTATATCAAATGGAAGTACAATAATAGTAGGACAAGGTCAATGTGCTATTATATATGATAATGGAAAAGTAATAGATGCAACAGCAGAAGAAGGATATTATAAATTTGATACATCATCTACACCATCAATGTTTGAGGGTGAATTTAAAGGAATGTTTAAAGAAATGTGGGAAAGATTCACATATAATGGAGCTTCAAGTAAGCAACAAGCAGTATTCTTCTTTAATATAAAAGAAATTATAAATAATAAATTTGGAACACCAACACCAGTTATGTATGATGATTGGTCACATGCAATTCCAAATCAAATGACAGGAGAGCTTTTACCATTAGCAGTTAATATAAAATGTTTTGGAAACTATACATTTAAATTAACAAATCCAGCTACATTTATGAGTGAAATTGCAGGAATGAGTGAAGTATATAAAAAAGATCAATTATTAGAACAAATGAGAAGTGAAGTAATGGACTCATTTGAAAAAGTATTAAATGAATTAGGATATGTTAATAAAATTCCTGTACGTGCATTACCAAGTCAAAAAGCTAAAATAAAAGAAATTATGGCTCAAGATAATTTTGATAATAGAATTAAAGGAAGAGGAATTTCAATAGAAGGATTTAACATAGAATCAGTAACATTAGATGATGCATCACAAGAAAAAATTAATAATTATGAATTAAGTTCAAATGCATATATGCAACAAGGAACAATGGTTGGTGCATATGCTCAATCAATGAAAGATGCAGCTAATAATGCAAATGGCGCAACAACAGGATTTATGGGAATTGGAATGGCTAATATGGCATCAGGAGGTGTAATGGGAGGTGCTACTACAGCTCCTTGGCAAAATACAAGTAATTCATCAGTAAACAATAATAGTTCAACATCAGATATGTGGGAATGTCCAAATTGCAAGAAACAAGTAAAAGGAAATTTCTGCCCAGACTGTGGACAAAAAAAGCCTGAAAAAGTTTTTTGCTCTAATTGTGGTAAAAAAGTAGAAAATGGTGCAAAGTTTTGCCCAAATTGTGGAAATAAGTTAAACTAAAGGAGAAAAACAAATGAAGATTACAGTAGATAACAAATGTCCAAGTTGTGGTGCAAATGTAAAATTTAATCCAACAACACAAAAATGGGATTGTGAATATTGTGGTAATTCATATGAAATAGAGGAGTTTGAAAAGCAACAAGAAAAAGAAACAAAGGAAAATTTAGGTTTTGAAATAGATGAATATACATGCCCTAATTGTGGTGCAACAGTTGTTACAGATGCTAATACTGTTGCAACACATTGTGTATATTGTGGAAATACTACAATTATGAAAAATAGACTTCAAGGTGAGTTTAAGCCAGATAAATTAATTCCATTTAAAACAACAAAAGAAGAAGCAATAGAAGAATTTAAAAAGAATGTAAAGAAAAGATGGTTTGCACCATCTGACTTTCATGATGAAAAAAACATAGAAAAAATAACAGGTGTATATATACCATTTTGGCTTTATGATAGTCAAATGAATGGAAATATACAATCTAGGGCAACTCAAATAAGAAGATGGAGTTCTGGGAATTATGATTATACAGAAACATCAACATTTAGATGTACAAGAAGTGGAGAATTAGAGATAGAAGATTTACCAGTAGACAGTTCAACTAAATTCAAAGATGAAATAATGGACTCAATAGAACCATATAATTATAGTGAATTTAAACCATTTAATAGATCATATTTATCTGGTTTTTTAGCAGAAAAATATGATTTAAATAAAGATGAAGTATATGATAGGGCAAAAAATAGAATGGAAAATACAATGGTAGATGAATTAAAATCTACAATAAGGGGGTATAATTCAGTAACTGTTGATAATAGTGATGTAAATATTAATAGTGGAGAAGTTGAATATGCATTATTACCAGTATGGATGTTAAATATAAAATTTAAAGAAAAAATGTATACATTTGCAATGAATGGACAGACAAAAAAAGTTGTAGGAACAGTGCCAATGGATAGTGGAAAAGTTATAAAAAAAGGTATACTATTTTTTGGAATTAGTTTTATTTTATTTTTTATATTTAATTTAATGAGGGGAATGATGTAAATGAGAAAAAAATTTAAATTTTTGACAGTATGCATAATTTTTATAATTATACTTGGATTTGGAAAAGCCTATAATGTATATGGATATACAAAAAAAACAAATGTGTTGGAAGATAATTCACAAACTTCATATGCAAAAGATAAAACACCAAGTGCTGATAATACATTAAAGATATATGATTATGCAAAATTAATACCAGATGACAAAGAAAAAGAAATTTATAATATGATTAAGAAATTTATTTCAAAGTATAATATGGATATGGCTATTGTTACAATAAATGAAAATCCAAAAAGTAGTTCAATGGGTTACGCAGATGATTTTTATGATTATAATGATTTTGGTGTTGGGGTAAATAAAAATGGTTTATTGTTTTTAATTGACATGGATAATAGAAAGATGTGGATTTCAACAACTGGAAAAGCAATAGAAATATATAATGATAAAAGAATTGATGCTATTTTAGATTATACATATGATAAAATTTCTAAAAAGGATTATTCTGGATGTGCAGAACAATTTATAAAATATGCAACATACTTTGCTAAAAAGGGAAGAAATGGCGGAGATACAATAATATCTACATCAAAGATGATAAAAAGTTCTTTGATATGTAGTTCAATAGCAACAGCAATCTTTATAATTATCGGAGTGTGTTCACATAGAAAACCACAAAAAAACAGAGAGGCTAGTAAGTATATTTCTAAACCATTGAAATTGACAGAACAAACAGATCAGTTTTTAGACAAACATGTTTCACAAACAAGAAGAGTAGAAAGTAGTTCATCTAGTGGAGAAAGTAGTGGAAGCTCAACACATTCTGGAAGTAGTGGAACATCTCATGGTGGAGGCGGAAGAAGTTTCTAATATAAAAAAGTGATTTTATAAAATAAAATCACTTTTTTAGTTTACATTTTCAAAAAATAATGATATAATATGCAAAGATTATAAAGAAAATCCATAGAAAAAGCAAAGTAGATATATTGTAAAATATTACAGAGAGAATGGTAAAGATGAGAACCATTTATATTAAATATATTGAAATTTCACTTTTGAGGTCTTTTTTTCAAAGCAAAAAGCAAGTAGAAAGAAGCGGTAGAACCGTTAAAACTATAAAGAGGTTAATTAGGCGAGCTTATAGAGAGATATTATGCATAAGTAAGCCATTAATAAAATTAGGTGGTACCACGAAAGAGCCAATCGTCCTAAAAAATAGGAAGATTGGCTCTATTTACGTTTTGTATAAAAAGGAGGAAATAAAAATGCAAAGCAAAATTGACGAAATTAAAAAATTAGCAGAAGAAAAAATATCAAAAATAAAAAATTCACAAGATTTACAAGAATTAAAAGTACAATTCTTAGGAAAGAAAAGTGAATTATCAAATTTATTAAAAGGATTAGGAGCATTAACAGCAGAAGAAAGACCCAAAGTAGGAGCATTAGTAAATGAAGCAAGAAAAGAAATAGAAGAAAAACTATCAATTGCTGAAGAACAAATAAAATCAAAAATGTTAGAAGAAAAAATAGAAAAAGAAACAATAGATATAACATTACCAGCAACAAAAATTCAAAGAGGAAGTAAACATCCAGTAAATAGAGTAATAGAAGAAATAGAAGATTTATTTGTATCAATGGGATATGATGTAATTTCAGGACCAGAATTAGAAACAGATGAATTCTGTTTTGAGAGATTAAATTTACCAAAAGGACATCCCGCAAGAGATATGCAAGACAGTTTTTATATAACAAATGAATATTTATTAAGAACACAAACATCAGCTGTTCAAGCAAGAACAATGTTAGCAAATACAGAAAAAACACCAATAAGAATGATTTGTGCTGGAAAAACATATCGTAGAGAAGATGATGCAACACATTCACATCAATTTGGGCAAGTAGAAGGACTTGTAATAGATAAAAAAGAAAGACATGTATCACTTGCAGACTTAAAAGGAACACTTGAAATATTTGTAAAGAAATTAATAGGAAAAAATTGTGAATTAAGATTTAGACCAAGTTATTTTCCATTTACAGAACCATCTTATGAAGTAGATGTAAGTTGTTTCAAATGTGGTGGAAAAGGATGTAGTTTATGTAAGCAAACAGGCTGGATAGAAGTTTTAGGAGCTGGAATAGTACATCCAAATGTATTAAAAATGAATGGATATGATCCAGAAGAATATGGTGGATTTGCATTTGGAACAGGACTTGAAAGGTTAGCAATGTTTAAATATGGAATACCAGATATGAGATATTTATATTCAAATGATATTAGATTCCTAAGCCAATTTGACAGAAAGGACGAAGAATAATTCGTAGATAAATAGAGATATAAAAGAACTTTAGTATTATGTGTGCTTTTGAAAAAAGCAAGAAAGGAATTGAATAAAAATGAAACTAAGTACAAACTTTTTAAAAGACTATATAGATATAGATGTAGATGTAAAACAATTAGCAGAAGATATGACGAGAGTTGGAAATGAATATGATTCAGCAAGTAACTTAATAAATGCAACAAAATTGGTTATAGGACAAATTACAGAATGTGAGCCACATCCAGACTCAGACCATTTACATTTATGCAAAGTAAATATTGGAACAGAAGTATTAGATATAGTATGTGGTGCTCCAAATGCAAGAACAGGATTAAAAGTAATAGTAGCTTTAGATGGTGCAGTATTACCAGAAAAAACAATAAAAAAAGGAATGATAAGAGGTCAAGAATCAAATGGAATGTTATGTTCAATAGCAGAATTAGGACTTGAACATAAATTTTTAAAACCAGAGGATTCAGAAGGAATAGCAGAATTAGGAGAAGATGCAGAAATTGGTGGAAATCCAATAAAATATCTTCAAATGGATGATGGTGTAATAGATTTTGAATTAACAGCAAATAGAGGGGATTTATTAAGCATTTTAGGAATGGCCTATGAAGTAGGAGCAATTTATGATAAAAAAGTAAAAGATGTTGATTTAAAACACAAAGAATCAGGGGAAGATATAAACAAAACATTTAAAACAGAAGTAAAAACAGAAAATTGTTCAAAATTATTAGTAAAGAAAGTAGAAAATGTAAAAATAGAAGAAAGTCCAATATTCATAAAAAATAGATTAATTGCATCTGGAATAAGGCCAATAAACAATGTTGTAGATATTAGTAATTATGTAATGTTAGAATTAGGTCAACCATTACATTTCTATGATGCTGATAAATTAGGAAATAAACTAGTAGTAAGAATGGCAGAAGATGGAGAAAAATTAACAACATTAGATAATGTTGAAAGAACATTAACAAGTGAAGATATAGTAATTGCAGATGCTACACATGGTGTTGGTCTTGCAGGAGTTATGGGAGGACTTGAAACAGAAGTAGAACCAGATACAAAAAATATCATAATAGAATCAGCAATTTTTGATTCAGTAAAAGTAAGAAAAACGTCAAAGAAAATAGTAAGAAGTGAAGCAAGCAACAGATTTGAAAAAGGATTAGATCCAGAAAGAACAACAATGGCAATTGAAAGAGCTTGTAAACTATTAGAAGAATATGCTGGAGGAACAGTTGTAACAGGAACTGTAGAATATGACAAAACAAATAATAAAGAAAAAGAAATTGAAATAACATTTAAAAATATAAATGATGTGTTAGGAACAGTTATACCTAATGAAGAAATATTAAATGTATTTAGAAAATTAGGATTTTCTTACAAAGTAAATGGAGAAAAAATTAAAGTAACAGTTCCAACAAGAAGATTAGATATATCAATAAAAGAAGACTTAATTGAAGAAGTAAGTCGTATATATGGAGTTGACAATATAGAAGGAAAATTACCAATTGTTCCAATGAGAAAAGGAAGCTATGATAAAACACAAAGAGAAATTAGAAATAAAATGATAGCATTAGGGTTAAAAGAAACATTAACATATGTTTTAATAAATGATAAAGAAGTAAATGGATATACATTAGATAAATTTGAACCATTAAAATTATTAGATCCAATAACAGAAGATAGAAATACATTAAGATATAGTATGATACCATCATTATATAAAGTATATGAATATAACAAAGCAAGAGAACAAAAAGAGATATCAATATTTGAGATCGGAAAAGGATTCTATAAAAAAGGTGAAGTATATGGAGAAGATACAAAATTATGTGTATTAATGTCTGGAAAATATTCAACAGGATTAAACAATAATAAAACTGTAGATTTTTATGTAATAAAAGGAATTGCAGAAGAAGTACTTGATTATCTTGGATATGCTGGAAGATATAGTTTTATGAAACAAGAGATGCCAAAAGAAATGCATCCAGGTCAAAGTGCAATGATAAATGTAAATGGTTCAAATATAGGTATGATAGGAAAAATACATCCAAGTGTAACCAAAGATGATGTATATGTTCTTGAAATCAATTTAGATGAATTGTTTACAAAAAAAGTAGGAAAGATGAAATATAAAGAATTTTCAAAATTTCCAAGTATTAATAAAGATATAGCACTTGTAGTTGATAAAAAATCAGTATCAAAAGATATTGAAAAAGTAATTAAATCAGCAGGAGGAAGCCTACTTACAAATATTGAAGTATTTGATGTTTATACTGGTGTTGGAGTTGGAATTGACAAAAAATCAATAGCATATTCTTTAACATTTTCAGATATGAAGAAAACATTAACAGATGAAGAAATTAATGGATTAATGGACAAAATAATTGATGCAGTATCTAAAAAATGTGGTGCAGAACTTAGAAAATAATATAAATTGGGCATGAACAAAGGAAAACTATGTTGCCTTGTTCAAATTCCTTAAATAGAATGGAGGAATAAATGGAAACAATAAAAACATTTATCGAAGGCATAAAAGCAAAAGATATAGCAGATATATTTATATCAATAGCAATTTTGGTGATATTTTTCGTATTAAGCATATGGCTTCCAAGATTATTATTAAAAATTTGGAAGGTAAATGAAAAAGATAAAAAAGTATTAAAAGAAAATGATACATATAAAGGATTAAGAAGTATATTTTTATGTTTTGGAATATATTTAGCATTAATAATATTAGCATTACCAGCAACTGCGATGGCATTTTGCATAAAATTAATGAGGGTTGCAGTTATATTAAGTATTGCTAAAATATTGGTTGGAATGATATCACCAACATCAAAATTAATGAAAAAAGTAAAAGGTAATGAGAAATTACAAGAAAATCAAAAATTAATCCAAACAGGGACAAAACTTTTAAAAGTATTAATTTATATTGTTGCTGGATTTATGATTATATCAGAATTTGGATATGATCTAAATGGTATAATCACAGGTCTTGGTTTAGGTAGTGTTGTAATTGCATTAGCTGCTCAAGAACTAGTAAGTAATTTGTTAAGTGGAATGGCAATTGCCTCAGAAAAACCATTTGAAATAGGTGACTGGGTAACTATTGGAGATATATCTGGTACGATTGTTGATATTAAATTTAGAAGTATAAAAATAAAAACAGTAGAAAATACAACAGTTACAATTCAAAATACAAAAATATTATCAGAAGCAATAATAAATAGTGCAACAATAAACGCAAGAAGAATAGAAATGACTCTAAGATTACCATTAGACACAAGTTCAGAAAAAACAGAAGAATTAATGAAATCAATAAGAAATATTTTAGAAAGCATGCAAGAAATAAATAAAAATACAATTCAAATAAATGTAACAGAAATAGGAGCAGAAGCAATAATAATAAAAGTATTCTTATATACAAATATTGTTGATTATGATAAATTCTTAACATTTAGTACAAAGCTTAATTTAACAATTATGAAACTTCTTGAAGATAAGAAAATAAAACTAGCTAATCCAAGTGCAGATATTTATTTTTCAAGAAAATAATTTGCATTAATGGAAGGATTATAAATATGAAAGCAAAAGAATTATCATTAAAAGAAAAAATAGGGCAAATGGTTATGATTGGTATGGATACTAATTACATAACAGATCGAATTAAAAATATGATAATAAATTATAAAATTGGTGGAGTAATTTTATATAGAAAAAATTTTTCTACATATTCAGATATGTTAAAACTAATTAGAGAATTAAAAGAGTTAAATAAAAATAATCAAATACCATTATTTATAGCAATAGATCAAGAAGGTGGAAGAGTAAATAGAATGCCAAAGGAGTTGAAAAATTTACCTTCTGCCAATGTGATTGCAAATGTTGGTGGAGAAAAATTAGTAAAAGAAGCTTCTGAAATAACAGGAGAGTTATTATACAAATCTGGATTTAATTTGAATTTTGCACCAGTATTAGATTTAAGAAGATATGAAAAACAAAAAGTTATTGGAGATAGAAGTTTTGGCTATGATAAAGAAAAAGTATCTGAGTGTGGTATTGCCGTGATGAAAGCATTACAGAAAAATAATATTGTTTCTGTTGTAAAACATTTTCCAGGTCATGGTGCAACTAAACAAGATTCACATTATTTTTTACCAGTAATAAATATTCCAATGAAAAAAATTGAAGATGAAGATATGTACCCATTCTCACAAGCAATACAGAATGGAGCAGATGCAATATTAGTAGGACATTTATTAATTCCTAAAGTGACCGGAATATATCCAGCATCATTGTCAAGAAAATTTATTTGTAAATATATAAGAAAAAAATTTAGATATAATGGATTAATAATTACAGATGATCTAAAAATGAGAGCTATAAAATTATTTTATGGACCAGATTTAGCGGTAAGAAAAGCATTTGAAGCGGGAAATGATATTGTTGTATTTAGATTTAATAAAGATGAAGAACAACGTATGTTAAACAATATAGTTCAATTAGTTGAAACTGGAAAAATAAAAGAAAATAGAATTGATAGAAGTGTTAGTAGGATTATAGAAGTAAAGAAAAAATATAGTGTTTCTGATAATCAAGATTTTGAAGGGGTTAATGTAGATAAATTTAATGATAAAATAATTGAGATTAGAAAAAAATGTAGCATTGAAAGCACATAGATATAGATTCTATGCGCTTTTTTTCATATATTTGCAATTGAACAGACTAAGGTTTCTACCAGTTGGGGGGAAGTTCTCACGGCTAACCGTGAAGGCGTTCCTCATGGCGATGGCGACTTTATCGTCTTTGCAAACAAAGACGGTAAGCCTAACCCTGACGATTCGTGGGTTGTCAACGGCATGGTGTTTAATAACACCTATGCACCTGTTAACAGCTAAGCTGTAACCAAGAAGAGAGTTCAAAGAAGTAAAATTCAGAGAGCTCTCTTTTTGGTTTTATTATTTCTAATATCAATTGACAACATGTAAATGTAAGTGTATAATATTATAGCAATTCTGTTTTGGAATTGATATTCAACATTTACAATTAGAAAATTGGAGGAAAACAACTATGGTAGCTGCAGTAGTAATTGGATTAATTGTTTCGGTAATTGATGTCTTAATTTTGTTAACTATTTATTTTTGGGTTAATTATTCAAGAATTAGTAATGAAGAAAAGAGAAGATTTAATAAAAAAATATTTGGGAGTGAAGTTAAAGAAAAAATAAGAAACATTGTAATAATTGTATTTATTAATTTACTAATAGAGTACTTTATTTACAGTTTAGTATTTTTCCAAGGACCAAATTCTTGGAGAAAATATGAATATGAAGGTACAAAAATTTATTATTCTAGTGAAAAAATCGAAATTTCGCCAATGACAACATTTGTTTTTGAAGAAGAAAAAGAGGAAAAACAGTATATTGTTGTTGAATATGAGGAGAAAATAAAATTAACAGATAAAGCACCATTAAAAAAACTGTTTGATTTCTTAAATATAGAAGTGAAAACAGGAAAAGTTGAGTATCATATAACATCCGTATATTAAGGATAAGAAAAAATAAGAAAAGAATTTTTTTGGAATTCTTTTCTTATTTTTTGAATAATATATATAACAGTAAAAAACTTTACATAATCGTTGCAAGATGAAAGAAAATATGATATAATTTTTTTTAATACTTTTTTATGAAAGGATTAGAATATGATTAATAAATTTTATTTAGATAAAGAAAAAGATATTATTGTTAACTTAAAAAAAACAGATGCTGATGAAATTACATATATATTAGAAACACCAAATCACAATACAGGAAATCTAATAACAAATTTAGCAAAAATTTGTGGACTTCAAATACAAAAAAATAATAAAGATATGAAAATAATAATAGGAAAGATACTTGCAAGTATAAATAGTAACAATGAAGAAGTATATATATTTAGATTAGGTGGAATAAAGATTGCAAATATATATGAAGACAGAATAGAAATAAAAGCAAAGATACCAGCAATAACCAAAACATTTATGTCACAAACAAAAAATTATAATTTGCCAATAGAAAAAACAATCGTAAAAACATATATATTAAAAAAATCAAAATTCAGAACAGATTTGCATACACATATGAATGCAAATTTATTTCCAGATTGTTTAATTGCATTAGGAATAGTACATCAAATAAGATATCCATTATATTATATAAAAAAATTAAATTTAAAACTTAGCAAAGATCAAGAAGAAAAGATTTATAAACAAAGAGAAGAAGTTGAAAAACAATTTATAAATAGCAAATTACAAGGAAAGTATAAAATAAGAAAAATAGATGACAATACATTTATAAATTTTGCTGATTTTATATTAAATAATTTAGAGAACGCAGAATATAATATTGAAAAAATAAGGAATAGTTTGGCAATTATGAAAGATGGACAAGCTGTATTTACTAATTTAGAGAAATGTTATATTTATAGATATATTTTTGCGAAGGGAATTGAGTCTCAGAAAAAAATAAATTTAAAAGAAGAACTAATAAACAAAATTCCAGAAATAGATATAAAAAAATATGTATGCCAAATGCTAAAAGATAAAACAACAAATAGCATATATAAAAATAACACATTAAGACAAGATAAATTGTTATGGATAGCTAGAGAGTACCAAAAGCAAGGAATAAAATATGTAGAAATAACAGATACTGATTTAGCAAAAAATGGAGAACCAGCAATAAAAATGTTAGAAGAAATACATTCAATAATGCCTTTAATAGAAAAAGAAACAGGAGTACAAATTAGATTTTTAATAGGAATCAGAAGAATTCCATTAACAATTATTAAAGATCAAAAAACTAGTAATACCTATTTAAGAGAAAATATTAATGTACTAAGAGCTGTTGCAAAAAGTCCATATGTAGTTGGAAGTGATTTTATCGGAGAAGAAATAAATGATATATCAGATTTACAACCAGCAATAAAAGAAATTGTAAGATATATTAATGAAGAAGATAAAGATTTTACAATAAGAATACATGCAGGGGAAAATGATAGTTTAAGAAATAATGTTAGAAAATCTATAATGTGTGTGAAAGAATCATTAGAAAAAGAACAAGAAATGCCAAGATGCAGAATTGGTCATGGATTATACTCAGAAGATTTGAATACAGAATCTGGAAAAGAACTTTTAAAGTTAATGAAAGATACAGGAGTTGTAATAGAATTTCAATTAACATCAAATGTAAGACTTAATAATTTAAGTGATTTAAAAAATCATCCTATAAAAATATTTTTGAAAAATGGTATAAAATGTGTTCAAGGAACTGATGGTGGGGGAATGTATGGCTCAGACACATTTGATGAACAATTAGCACTCCAAAATTTATTAGAACTTTCAGATGATGAATTTGCTAAAATGAGAGAAGTTGAAGATGAAATAACAACTAAGAATAATATATATTTTATGCAAAAAAGTGAAAAATTTGATAAGTTTCTTTTTGGCAGAACAATAAAAGAAGCAATACTTGAAGAAGAAGATAAATATATGAAAGAAACGGAAAATCAAGATGAATTAAGAATTAATACAAAATTAGATTCTGAAAAAGAATTAGCAACAAAGATTAAGAATCTTCCAATAGATAAAGTACCTATTATAATTGCAGGAGGAAGTTTTAATACAAAAGGAAGAGAAACAAAAGCAACAGAAGAAGGACTTAAAACATTAAAGAAATTTGTAGAAAATGTAAATAGTAATAATGTATATTTTGTTATTGGACATAAAATGCAGGGATATGAAAAAGCATTAGTAGATATATCAAAAGAATTAAATAAGGAGATAGAAATAAATGCAATAGTTCCAAAAAATGTAACAGAAAAAGTAAAAAACAGATTATTAGATGCAAATGTATCTGGAATATGTATTTCTCCTGAAACTGAAGAGCTTGGAATATATAAAAGCTTTAATTATGAAATTTTTGAAAGAAGAAAGTCAATAGTTATAGCATTTGACGGAAATTCGCCAGTATCAAATTTAGTGCAAGAAGCAAAAAATGGTAAGGGGAAAGCTAAAATATATGTTAATTCAGATGTTGATATTTTAAAACAAAAAGCAGAATCTTTACAAGGATATGTTACAATGTTTAATGATAAAAATGATATTGTTGATGATATATTTAAAGACAATCCTGAAATCAAGTAAGATAAATTATTATATAATAAACCTTTTGGGCTGATAAACTTGCATTAGCTTAAAAAGGTTTTTTTATATATAGTTCTAGACAAAATAATTTTAATAATATATAATAAACACATACCAAAGGAAAGGAAATGATAAAATGGTAGAAATATCAACATCAATATTGTCAGTAGAAAAAGGCAATGAAGCAGAAACATTTATGCTATTAGAAAAATCTAAAACAGATTATTTTCATATAGATGTAATGGACGGAAAATTTGTAAGTCAAGATACATATCATAAAATGATAGAATATAGTAATTATATAAAAAGAATATCAAATTTACCATTAGACATACACTTAATGGTAGAGGATGTAGAAACAGGAATAGAAGTATTTTCTGCAGATGAGCCTAATATTATAACATTTCATTTAGAAGCTTGTAAAAACAAAGAAGAAGTAATGAAAAATATTAATTTAATAAAAGAAAAAGGTTCAAGAGTTGGAATTGCAATAAAACCAGAAACACCAATAGAGAAGGTATATGAATATTTACCATATATACACATGTGTTTAATAATGACTGTTGAGCCAGGAAAAGGTGGACAAACATTAATAACAGATATGATTGCAAAAATATATGAATTAAAAACATATGCAGAAAAGAATAGTCTAGAAATAGATATAGAAGCAGATGGAGGAATTAATCTAAAAACAGCAGAAAGAGTAAAAAATGCAGGAGCAAATATATTGGTTGCAGGAACAGCAATATTAAAAGCTGCAGATTATAAAGTAATCATAGATGAATTAAAACAAGAATAATTTACTAATGAAATAAATAAAAATCAAAAGAAGGAAGGAATAGATATGTTGAATTTAAAACTAAATTTAAAATATTCAGGAATAGAACAAAAGTCTATAATGCAGTATAAAGAAAAAGTAGAACAAATACATCAAGACTTACATTCAAGAACAAATGATCAAAAAGACTTTGTAGGTTGGCTGAATTTGCCAACAAATTATGATAAAGAAGAATTTGAAAGAATAAAAAAATCAGCACAAAAGATTCAAAAAGATTCAGAAGTTTTAATTGTAATAGGAATTGGTGGATCATATTTAGGAGCAAGAGCAGTTATTGAAAGTTTAACAAATACATTTTATAATATGTTACCAGAAAAACAAAGAAAATTTCCACAAATATTATATGTTGGAAATAATTTGAGTCCAAACTATGTAAATGACTTAATTGAAGTATTAGGAACAAAAGATTTTTCAATAAATGTAATTTCAAAATCTGGAACAACAACAGAACCTGCTATTGCATTTAGAATTTTTAGAGAAATTCTTGAAAACAGATATGGAATAGATGAAGCAAGAAGTAGAATATATGTAACAACAGATAAAGAAAGAGGAGCATTAAAAACATTAGCTGATGAAGAAGGATATGAAAAGTTTGTAATTCCAGATAATGTTGGAGGAAGATATTCTGTATTAACAGCAGTAGGATTATTACCAATAGCTGTTGCAGGAATAGATATAGATAGATTAATGGACGGAGCACGTACAGCACAATTAAAATATGAAGATTCAAATTTAAAATATAATGCATGCTATCAATATGCTGTTGTTAGAAATATTTTATATAAATTATATAAAAATACAGAAATATTGGTAAATTATGAACCTAAAATGCACTATTTTACAGAATGGTGGAAACAATTATTTGGAGAAAGTGAAGGAAAAGACCAATTAGGAATATTCCCTGCAGGTGTTGACTTTACAACAGATTTGCACTCTATGGGACAATATATTCAAGAAGGTAGAAGAAATCTATTTGAAACAGTAATAAGAATTGAAAAGTCAGAATCAGATATAGATTTAAAAGAAGAAGAAGATAATTTAGATGGATTAAATTATTTAGCGGGAAAAACATTAGACTATGTAAATAAAAAAGCAATGGAAGGAACGATAGAAGCACATACAGCAGGCGATGTTCCAAATATAGTATTAGAGTTGCCAAAATTATCAGAAGAAACAATAGGGCATTTGATATACTTTTTTGAAAAAGCATGTGCAATGTCTGGAATGTTATTAGGGGTAAACCCATTTAATCAACCAGGTGTTGAAAAATACAAGAAAAATATGTTTAGACTTTTAGAAAAGCCAGGATATTAAAAAAGACTATGTATAAAAGGTGCTTAAATAGCACCTTTTTATAAGAAAGAAGGAGCAAGATGATAGTAGAAAGAGAATATTACGTTAAATTGTCAGAAATAGGAAAAGAAAATAAAATAACAAATAAAGCATTATTAGGCATTTTAGAGGATATTGGAGGAGTACATTCTAATATTGCTGGATATGGAATTCCAACAATGGATAAAACACATTTAACTTGGATTTTGTTAGACTGGAAAGTACAAGTTATAAGAAGACCTAATTATGCTGAAAAAATATTGGCACGAACATGGTCAAAAGATGGTCTAAAATATTATGCATATCGTGATTTTGAAGTGGTCGATGAACAAGGAAATGTAATAGTAAAGGCAATTTCAAGATGGGTTTTAGTTAATATTGAAACAGGAAAAATGGAGAGAATTACTGATGAAATATTGTCAAAATATCAACCAGAGTCTAATAAATGTGTATTTGAAGATGAAACATTTGATAAAATTAAAGAATTAGATAATTATGATCGAGAATCAAAATATACTGTAAAAAGAGGAGATATTGATGTAAATCATCATATGCACAATATAAACTATCTAGATTTGGCAAATGAAGCTTTACCAAATGAGGTATATGATAATGAAAAAGAGTTTAATAATTTTAAAATTTCTTATAAGAAAGAAATTAAATTAGGTGAAACAGTAAAATGTAAATATTCTTTTGTAAATAATACACACGTTATTTGTGTAAAAAGTGAAGATGATACAAAATTACATTCTGTTATAGAATTTTTAGAGAGCTAGTTTTTACTAGCCCTTTTCAATATATGTAATAGTTTAAGTCCGCTAAGAGTAAAATCAATAACTTCACTAATAAAAATAGAAATAATATATCCACTAAATCCAAGTAATGGAACAAAAAAATAAATAAAACCAATACTAATAATACAATCAATAACATTAATAGCCATAACACTAACTTGAGCATCTAATCCTTTTAAAATGCCATCAATAACAATATCAAGATACATTATGATAATTAAAGGTGAAAGAATACGTAAATATTTCGCAATTTCAATTTTTTTATAAATAGCAGTACTCAAAAAATTCGAACAAGTAAATATAAAAATAGTAATAAATATTGCAAAAATAAGAGTAAAACTTAAGATAATAATAGAAATACTCTTAATTTTAACATTATTTTTTTCAACATATAATCTTGAAAATTCAGGTATTAATAAACTACTAATACTTGTTACGAGTATTACAGGAAACATTATAATAGTCATAGCCATACCATTTACAATTCCATAAGAAATCAAACTATTTGATGAATTCATGCCACTTCGTTGTAGACTAGAGGGAATTATTAACTGCTTAAAAGTAGAGAGCCCAGAACGTAAATAAGATGTAAGGGCAACAGGAATAGTAATTCTCAAAATTCTTTTAGTATATGAATCAATATCTTTATATCTAGATTCAAGTAAATTTTTTCTTTTATCATATTTATAAAAAATATATAAAGCGAAAAATGAAAGTACTTCAGAAATTACATCTGCCAAAATTAAAGAATAACAAGCATAATCAATACCTTTAGGCATAATCAAACTAAGCAAAAATGCAGTGCAAACAATTTTAACGAATTCTTCAAAAAACTTGGAAAGAGCATTTTTATAAACTCTTCTTACAGCTGTAAAATATCCATTTATGGCAGAAGACATAGCAATAAAAGGTAAAGCAATACAAATTAAATAAATAACATTTTTACTAACTCTGTTATGTAGACATTTTAAGGTAATAAAATCAGCAAAAATAAAAAAAATCAGGCTAGCACAGCAACCAAAAATAAGACTAAGAAATATACATCTACTAGCAGCTTTTTTACTACCTAATTCATTATTTGTGGCTAATTCTTCAGAGACTATTCGAGTTGAAGCAATATTAATACCAGCAGAAGCAAGAGTTATACCAAATAGATAAACAGACATTACTAATGAAAAAACTCCAACAGCTTCTTCACCAATTGTATTTGAAATATATACACTAAAAAATGTAGCAATAACTTGTAAAATAACTGAACTAAATAATAAAATTAAAGTGTTAAAAATAAAAATTTTAAGCTTTTTCATACATAATAACCTTTCGCTTTAATAATATTATAATAGGTTTAATAATATGAATTGAAATTACATAATAAATCACAAAATTAAATAAGATTAATATAATATATAAATAAGTTGGAGGAAATCATAATGAAAATCTTAAAAAAGACATTTGGAGTATGTTTAGTAGGTTTAGGAATAGGAATCTTACTAGTATTATTCCTTCCAATTACAGGATGGTTATTTTTAATAGGGGTGATAGTAATATTAGTGGGAATATTATGGTTACTCTGCTAAAAGCTTAAGAAGGAGGTACATATGACTATTGTAGTAAAAAAAGTCCCAAAATGCTTAAGAGGAATTGTAAAATTTTTATTCGGAATAAAAGAATAATTGAATAAAAAATAAAAAATGGCACATACCTTATATAAAGGTAGTGTCTTTTTTTATATATTAGGAAAGTTCTTTGAACTTTCTCGTATATAAAAAGCTACAATCGCTAGCCCTTTGAGATTTTCTCCTTTTAGTCGAAAACTCAGATCGGGCCAAAACAAAGAGCAACTATGTTGCTTTGTTTTAGGAGGAAAGTTTATGAATAAGAAACATATAGATGAAAATGAAAATGTAGATAAATATGGAGAATTTGTGTGTTCATATTTTGCATGGTTACAGCCAAGTAGTCAAAGAGAAAAAGCAAAAGAATTATCAAATATGACAAAAAAGAAGGAGGACAAAAGATGATATATAAATTTACAAATAGAGCCAAAAAAGTTATAGAAATAGCAGATGATATATCAATAGAATTAGGACATAATTACATAGGGACAGAACATATATTATATGGATTAGTAAAAGAAGGAGAAGGAATTGCATCAAAGGTATTACAAAATAAAGGTGTAACTTCTGAAAAAATTTTAAAAGAGATAAAAGAAATGTTAGGACATGGAAAAGAAATAAAACAATCTTTAGGATTTACCCCAAGGAGTAAAAGAGTATTAGAAAATGCCTTTCTTGAAGCCAAAAGAATAGGATATAATTATATAGGAACAGAACATTTATTATTAGCACTTATGAAAGAGGGAGATTGTATTGCAATAAAAATAATTCTAGAACTAAATGTAGAGATACCTCAGATTTATAATGAAGTAGCAAAAGTTATAAATGAAGAAGAAATTGATAATGAGATAAATAAAGATATTTCAAAAAGTAAGTCTAAAAGTCATCAAACAACAACATTAAATCAATTTGGAGAAGACATAACAGAAAAAGCAGAAGAAGGAAAATTTGATAATATAATTGGTAGAGAAAAAGAAGTAGAAAGAATGATTGAAATATTGTCTAGAAGAACAAAAAATAATCCATGTTTAATAGGAGAACCTGGTGTTGGAAAAACTGCAATTGTAGAAGGACTTGCAGAAAAGATTGCAATAGATGATGTACCACAAAATTTAAAAGAAAAAAGAATTATAAGTATTGATATTTCAGGAATGATAGCTGGAACAAAATATAGAGGAGATTTTGAAGAAAGAATAAAAAAGGCATTAGGAGAAGTAAGAAAAGCAGGAGATATAATATTATTTATTGATGAAATACATACAATAGTTGGAGCAGGAGCTGCAGAAGGTGCAATAGATGCTGCAAATATTTTGAAGCCATTACTTGCAAGAGGCGAAATTCAATTAATAGGAGCGACAACAGTAGAAGAATATAGAAAATATATAGAAAAAGATTCAGCATTAGAAAGAAGATTTAGCCCAATTCAAGTTGATGAGCCAACAGAAGCGGAAACAATTGAAATTTTAAAAGGAATAAGAGATAAGTATGAAGCACATCACAATGTAAAAATTACAGATGATGCAATAAAATCAGCTGTAACTCTTTCAAAAAGGTATATAACAGACAGATTTTTACCAGATAAAGCAATCGATTTGATTGATGAAGCATCATCAAAAATAAGGATAAAAAAATATATAGAACCAGATGAAATAAAGAAATTGCAAGAAGAATTAGAGAAAATAGAAAAAGACAAGGAAGATGCAATTTATAATCAAGAATTTGAAAATGCAGCCAAATTAAGAGATAAAGAAAGAGAAGTGAAAATAAAACTTAGTCAAAGTTCAAGTGAATGGGAAAAATATAAGATAAGAGATATTGTTGAAGTAAAAGAAGAAAATATAGCAGAAGTAATATCAAAATGGACAGGAATACCTGTACAAAGATTAAATGAAGATGATAATGAAAAAATAAAAAATTTGGAGAAAAATTTACACAAAAGAGTAATTGGACAAAATGAAGCTGTAGAAGCAGTAGCAAAAGCAATAAGAAGAGGCAGAATAGGTTTAAAAGATCCCAAAAGACCAATAGGCTCATTTTTATTCTTAGGGCCTACAGGAGTTGGAAAAACTGAGTTATGTAAAGCATTGGCAGAAAATTTATTTGACAATGAAGATAATATGATAAGATTAGATATGTCCGAATATATGGAGCCACATTCTGTATCAAAAATAATAGGAGCACCTCCTGGATATGTTGGCTTTGATGATGGAGGTCAATTAACTGAAAAAGTTAAAAGAAAACCATATTCATTAATATTATTTGATGAAGTTGAAAAAGCTCATCCAGATGTAATGAATTTATTATTACAGATCTTAGAAGATGGTAGACTTACAGACGCACAAGGAAGAGAAGTTGATTTTAAAAATGCAATTATTATAATGACATCTAATATTGGCGCAAGATATATTACTGATAGAAAAAATCTAGGATTTGGAAGTGGAGAAAAAAGAGAATATGATGAAAGCAAAAATGAAATAATTAAAGAATTAAAAAAAGAATTTAGACCAGAATTAATTAATAGAATTGATGAGATAATTGTATTTCATAAATTAGAAAATAGAGAAATTATTGATATAGCCAAAATTATGTTAAAACAAATTGAAAAAAGATTAGAAGAAAAGAAGTATTTGGTTAAAATTGATGATTCTGTAGCTGAAATTATTGCAAATAGTGAAATCGATAAAAATTATGGTGCAAGACCTTTAAGAAGAAAAATTCAAGAATTAGTAGAAGATAGGCTCTCAGAAGAAATTTTACAAGAAAATATTGTTAGAGGTAAAGAATTTATATTCAAATTATAAAATAAAAAGATGGTTATCTTAATTTGATATCCATCTTTCCATTTTTATTTCTTTATATTTTTTTAAAACTTCATCATATTTTTTAAATTCATCTTCCCAGATTATATCAGGAATTTTATCAAATGCAGTAAAAACTTTTTCAGCTTCCATTAAATAAACAACTTGTTGTTGTTTGTTTAATGTTTTATATTTTTGTGAAAATTCATATAATTTATCTAAAATTTGGTTAGCTTCAATAAAACTCCAAAAGTCTTTAACATTCATTCCGGCTAATTTTATTTGCATTACTGCATATCCACATAATGCAAATATTGCAAAAACTAATATATATATTATTATAATTAATGTCATATTTAACACCTCTTTTAATGTCTTGTTATTAGAGAAATTTTCTAAAATTACAAATACATTACAATTATAGCATATATTACTTAAAAATGCAAATAGGATGATATTTGACATTTTATGTAAAATGATATATAATAAATAAGCTAGTAATTTTTATTAGCTACGAACATATACAACATATAAAGGAGTTTCAAAATGATTATGAAAAACGTACGCCAGAAGTTGGCAGATGCTTGTAAGAATATGGAAATGTCTCGGGAACTGAATGAGTTTACGAGCTATATGGCTACGGTTGCAAACGACGAACTCAACCCTCAGGGCATGCTTATGATGTATGCATGTGCTCTTGATGATGTTGGAAATGGAAAGTCTGGTTTTGCGCCGGGGCATGAAGGAAAATTTCCTCAGTACTTGGTTGATAAGAAGTCACAGGTTCTTGCTCAGGCAATTTATTTTCCTCAGGTAATTGATGAGATTGCTGATCCTGAATTCGCAAAGGAATTTCGGGATATTTGCAAGCAAATTTTAAAAATTGATCCTCCGAAGAAAATTAACCCTAAAATTGAAGGAGAATATCCGGAATATGTCACTGTTGCAGTTGATTGGTGGACCAAAGCAATTGCAAGTCCTAAACAGGATAATGGTGAAGATATGGGGTCTGTCTTGGCAGTTCTTACATCGATGCGAAAAAATAAAATAAATTCCGTCGAATCTGTTAAGAACTTTAAAAAAGTTTTAGCAGATGGCATTGAAAAACAGATTAAGCTGTATGGGTACTGTTATCTTGATGTTGATTACCATGCATGCCAGTTGCTTATGGATGCAGGAAAGGAAATGAAGCTTGATTCTATGCTTAATTTCCCCTGGAAAACGTACATGAGAATTACTCCTGATAAAGTTGAGGTTTCTTGTGGGTATGGTGCGCCTTTTGAAACCATTTGGAAAAAGTAAGTAGCAAATTTAAGCTAAATTAGCTTAGAAAAGAACACCAAAAAAAGATCATTCTGTTTAACAGGCAGAATGGTCTTTTGAGGTTATAATAGATTGTATAATGATACAAATACACAAAAAGGTGTAACATTAATAGCATTAGCTGTAACAATAATAGTTATGTTGATATTAGCAGGAGAAACAATATCAACATTGATTGGAAAGGGTGGAATAACAAGTAGAGTAACTGAAGCAAGAGATAAGAATGCTATAGCTAAAGTTGAAGAAGAAGCACAAATTGAATACTCTGATTTATTGATGAATAATCAAATTGATTCAATAGGAGAAGATATAACAATAGGAAATATAAAAGAAAGAATGGAGAGAAAAGGATATGAAATAAAAACTATTGGATCAAGTGATAGTAATGTGATTGGAATAGAATTGAGTGAAAATAATATTTTATTAAAAGCAGGAGAAAGCAAAGAAGTAGGAATAATATATAAATATTCGGAAGGGACAGCGTTAAAATACTACATAAAAATAAAAGAATATTAGCATGAAATAAAATTAGAAAATGGAAAAGTAAAAATATCAGAAGAAAAGATGAAATGGAAAATGACATAATAGTACAAATAGGAATAAGTCCAATAGTAAAAGGAATAAAGGCTGTACAAGATGGAAGTAAAATAAAAATAACAGCAGATTCAAATGTTGATGCAGGAAACAAAGTAACAATAAAAGCAAGATATGGAGATTCAACAAATCAAACATGTGATGTAGTAATAACAAAAGACATTCATTTGGAAGAGATACCAGAACAATCATATGTTGGATATTATGCTGATATAGATGGAGACGGAGTACCAGATGGAATAATATTTGCAGATATGCTTTATGGAAAAGAAGTTAGTGGATATAATTCATATACAATTCCAACAATATCAGGTACTAGGAATTACATATACATATAAGTATTTGTCAAGTGATTTCGGAAGTGGAAAAGAAAATACAAGAAAATTAATAGAGAAGTGGAATGCATTTTTTCATGAAATAGGTATTTGGAATGGTAATTATAGTAGCAGAGGCATGAGTCCAATATATTGGTCATCATATGTTATAATATAAAAACTAGAATAAGTTAAATATTGAGGAGAATAATAATTATATATAAAAAGCAAAATAGATGTAGTGAAGTATTACATTTATTTTGCTTTTTGGTTACATATTTTAGTAAGGTGAGAATATATTAATAAAAAGGAGTGATTAGATGACAACACCAATTTCAAATATTATAAAAGGAATTATAATATCATTTATAACAACGATAATATTTTTGTTAATATTTTCGATAATTTTAACATATACAAACATAAGTGAAAATTTTATAATACCAACAATAATAGTAATAACAGCAATAAGCATATTTATTGGTAGCACAATATCAAACTCAAAAATCCAAAGAAACGGACTATTAAATGGAGCTATAGTAGGAGGAATATATTTAATAAGTATATATTTACTTTCAAGTATAATAAATCAAAGATTTGTATTGTCAATGCAATCAATAATAATGATTATATCTGGGATAGTTTGTGGAATGTTTGGAGGAATATTAGGAGTAAATAAATCTAGATAATCTATTGCAAAATTTAGAGTAAAAATATATAATAATCAAATACACAAATTCAAAAGATAGGAGAAGCATTATGAAAGAAACAGAAAATAGATTTGAAATAACCAAAAGAGCAGGATTATTTGGAATAATAGGAAACATATTTTTATTTTCAATAAAAGCAATTGTTGGATTTTCAACAAAAAGCCAAGCAATGATTGCAGATAGTATAAATAGTGCAGGAGATATATTCGCATCAATAATGACAGCAATAGGAAATAAAATTGCAAGTGTCCCCCGTGATGATGACCATAATTTTGGACATGGAAAAGCAGAATATATTTTTTCACTTTTTATATCAATATCAATGATATTTGTATCTATAAAAACAATAATAGACGCATGTAAAAGTTTAATAAATGGAAGTCAATTAACATTTTCTTGGTGGCTTGTAATAGTATGTGTTGCAACAATTATAACAAAATTATTCTTATATATTTATGTAAGAATATCATATAAAAAATGCAAAAATATTTTGTTACAAGCAAGTATGGAAGATCACAGAAATGACTGCATAATAACAACATTTACATTAATTTCTGTACTATTATCTTTAAAAGGAATACAATGGTTTGATGGAATAGTTGGAATTGGAATATCTGCTTGGATATGTAAAACAGGTGTAGAAATATTTATAGAAAGTTATAATATATTAATGGATAGATCGATTGATGAAAAAACGAAAGATACAATATTAAATGTTTTACATACATATAAAGAGATAAAAGCTATAAAGGATATTTCATCAGCACCTGTTGGATATCAATATGTGTTGTTTTTAACAATAGCTGTTGATGGAAATATGACAACATTTCAAAGTCATAAATTGGCAGATAAATTTGAGAAAGATATGACAAAATTAGATAATGTGTATAAAGCTATTATTCATATAGAACCATATTTAAAAGAAACAAAATAAAAGACCTCATTTTAATATTGAGGTCTTTTACTAATTTATTATTTTTTATCATCTTTTAAAATTTCTTTTACAGCACCTAAACTACTTAAAGCACTTGTTGCTTCAAAAGGAATAAATACCTTATTTGCATCACCTTTAGCAATTTCTTCAAGAGCTTCAAGAGACTTGATTTGAACAAGTTTTTCATCTGGATCAGCAGATTTTATTGCATCATAAACCATAGCAATTTCTTTAGCTTTAGCTTCTGCAACTTCTTTAATAGCTTGTGCTTCACCGGCAGCTCTACGAATTTTAGCTTCTTTATCAGCTTCAGCTTCAAGGATAGCTGCTTGTTTTTTACCTTCTGCAATAGTAACAGCAGATTGTTTTTGAGCTTCTGCTTCAAGAATTAATGCTCTTTTATTTCTTTCTGCATTCATTTGTTTTTCCATTGCATCTCTAATATCAGCAGGTGGAGTAATATCTTTTATTTCAACTCTATCGATTTTACATCCCCATCTATCTGTTGCATCATCAAGTATTGTTCTTAATTGAGAGTTTATTCCATCTCTTGAACTAAATGTTTCATCTAAGTCCATTTTACCAACAATATCACGTATTGTTGTAATTGCAAGATATTCAATACCTTTCTTTAAGCTTTGAATTTCATAAACTGCTTTTGCTGGATCTGTTATTTGATAAAATACAACAGTATCAATTGTTATTGTAACATTATCTTTAGTAATAACTCCTTGAGGCGGAACATCCATTGTTTGTTGTTTTAAACTAACAACACTTCTAACATGATCAAAAAATGGAATAATTATTGTAAGACCGGCATCAGCAACTTTGTGAAACTTTCCTAATCTTTCAATAATATAAACCTCAGATTGTCTAACAACTTTAATTGATTTGAATGCTATAATTAATATTATAACAAGTAGTACAATTAAAAACCACATAATTTCCTCCTTTTGGCAATTCTAAATTGCCTATATATAATTTTTTTATAATTTTTTTCTTAGGTAATATATATAATAATATTAAAAACAATATAAATATTAAAGATTAAGCCTCTACATTAGAATTTATTTTTAATGGTTTAACAAATGCTTTTACACCTTCTATAGAAACAATTTCAACTTCACTACCTGCTGGAATATTTATTTGTTCTTTACTTTTGGCTGACCAAACTTCACCTTCAAATTTAATTTGACCTTTTCCAGTAGTACAATCAATGCTTTCTGTAACAATTGCTTTTTTTCCAATTAAAGAATAAACATTAGTTGGAACAACATCTTTTTTACTTATTTTATTAACAAGTGGTCTTGTTGCAAAAATTAATAATCCAGAAGATACTACAAATACAGACATTTGAATGATAATATTTGAAGTGAAGAAACTAACAAGCATTGCAATTAAAGCGCCGATGCCTAGCCAAAAAACTAAGAAACCAACAGTAATTATTTCACAGATAAAAAATATTCCTGATGCTATTAACCATATTTGCCACATAAAACCCTCCATTCTAGCTGAAAAGCTCTTATAAATATTAATTTAATTTTGAATTAAAACACTACATTTCTATTATACTACATATTTGAGAAAAAACAAAGAGATTTCTTAAAAAATCTTGTAAAAATAGGAAAAAAATGATAATATAACAACAAAGATTTAAGAAGGGAAATATTCAAATGAAAAAAAATGAAAATGGTGTCACATTAATCGCGTTAGCTATTATGGTAATTGTTATGCTAATGATTGCATCTGTTACAGTATATTCTGGAGTTATTTCAATACAGGAATCAAAACAAAAAAGAATAAAAATAGAATTGGAAACAGTTCAACATGCAGTATTAGAAAATTATACTAAATATAAGATATATAATGACGAAAAATATTTAGTTGGAACACCAATTACAAGTGAAAATGATTCTAAAATAATCGATTTTAAATTTAATTTGGTAAATAGAAATATTGCCTTCTTACCAGATGCCGAAAAACAGAATAAGTATTATTGGTTAAGAAGCAAAGGTGATAATAATTATGCTAATGATGATTACAAAATGTTAGACTTGTCAGATATCACATTTAGATATATTGTATGCTATAAAACAGGAGAAGTAATGAATATAGATACAAAATACTATATTAATGGTGATCCTGTATACACACGTTTTAATTAGCAATATTTATGAAAGGAATTAATTTATGAATATAAATGAAATAGAAAAAATAATTCCAAAAGAAAAAATTTTGCAAAATGTACAAATGAAAAAATATACATCATTTAAAATTGGAGGAGAAGCAGAAGTTTTAATAAAAATTTCAACACTAGAAGAATTAACAAAAATAATAAAATATATAAAGCAAAAAAATATTCAAACTTTTATTTTAGGAAATGGAAGTAATTTACTAGTTAGTGATGAAGGAATAAAAGGAATAGTATTAAAAATAGAAATAAAAAAATTAGAAATAGAAGAAATAAATAATAAATTTAAAATAACAGTAGGAGCTGGTGTAAAACTAGGCGAATTAGCACAAAAACTAGCCAATAAAGAGATTTCGGGATTTGAGTTTGCAAGTGGAATACCAGGAACAATTGGTGGAGCTATTAGAATGAATGCTGGAGCACATGGCTCTGAGATGAAAGATATAGTAAAAACAGTAACATATATTGATAGAAATGGTGAGATACATAAGATAAATAATGAACAAGCAAAATTTGAATATAGAAATAGTATGTTTGCTAACAATGAATATATTATAGTTGAAACTGAATTAGAATTAAACAAAGGAAATAAAGAAGAAATACAAGCAAAAATGCAAGAATATGCCAACTTTAGAAAAGAAAAGCAACCTATAGAATATCCAAGTGCGGGAAGTACATTTAAAAGAGGAACAGATTTTATAACAGCAAAATTAATTGATGAATGTGGATTAAAAGGATATCAAATAGGTGGAGCACAAGTATCTGAAAAACATGCAGGATTCATAATAAACAAAGGAAATGCAACATCTAAAGATGTTGAAGAATTGATTAAATATATAAAGCAAGAAGTTTATAAGAAATTTGGAAAAGAAATTGAAACAGAGGTAGAAATAATACATTAAAAGGAAGGTATAAAAATGAAGGGAATAATGCATTGGTTAAAATCAAGTTCGAAAATGAAGAGATGGATGTTTTTAATATTAATAGGAATAATACTTACATGCTATGGAATATCTGATATACTAGTACAAAAAGAAATGCAATTTTCAGAAGCTGGAAAAGTAGTTGTAATATTTGCAATTGGATTTGTTTGTATAGTTATAGGACTTATAATGTTAAACAAAAGAAATATGGAATTGTTTATAGAAGCAACAGATGACAGAATGAAAAATAAAAAAAATGTAAATGTAAATTCATTAATTTTTGATAGAACAATATATGAAAAAGGGCCTAAAGTAGTAGTAATTGGTGGAGGAGCAGGACTAAATACAGTGCTTACAGGAATGAAAAGATATACAAATAATATAACGGCAATTGTAGCAGTATCAGAATATGGAAAAGAACAAACACTTTCAAGAAGAAGATTACAAACAGCCTTACCATTAGAAGATATAAAAGATAGTATAGTAGCACTGGCACCAGAAAGAAAAGAAGATATTGGAAGATTAATGAATCATGAAATGATAAATCCAGAATTAAGAGGATTAAAATTTTCTGATATTTATTTTACAGCAATGAAAGAAGTTTTTAGAAATGATGTAAAAGCAATAGAAAAAAGTAATTCGATATTTAATATTACAGGAAAGATTCTTCCAGTAACAAATACAGAAATGAATATATGTGCAGAGTTAGAAAATGGATATGTTGTTGAAAATAAAGATATGATACCACAAGTTGTATCTGATAATATGACAAGAATAAATAGAGTATATATACAACCATCAAATTGCAAACCAGCAGAAGGAGTATTAGAAGCAATAAGAGAAGCAGATAGTATAATAATAGGACCTGGAAGTTTATATACAAATATAATACCAAACTTGCTAGTAAATGGTGTTGCAAAGGCAATAAAAGAAAGTAAAGCAATAAAAATATATATAAATAATATTATGACAGAATTTGGTCAAACAGATAATTATTCTGTTGCAGACCATATAAAAGCAATAATAGAACATTGCGGAGAAGGATTAATAGATTATTGTATTTATGATACAGGAGAAGTTATTCCAGAATACATAAAAAAATATAACAAAGAAGGAGCAGATTTAGTTGAACAAAAGCTAAATGATCCTAAAATCAAAAAGATTAAGTTTATTAAGAAAAATATTTCTACAATAATTGATGGAAAAGTTAGACATGATCCATATATGGTAGCAGAATCTGCAATAAAATTAATATGTAATGATTTAAAATATGAAGATAGAGAAGATGACCCAGAATATGTAATGTTAAATGCAAAATTAAAATCAGATAAACGTATTAATAAAATAAAGAAAATGCAGGCCAAAATGGAGAAAAAAGAACAAGGAAAACAACAAGACAAAAATAAAAAATCTGTTAGAAAAAGTAAATTTAATTCAAAATATAGTGATAGAATACAATCTATTAGAGAATCTGATGAAAAATTCAGAAGAAATCATCAAAAATAGAGGAGGAAAGTGACTAAAATTTGTGGACTATGCAAATTTTAGTCACAAATAATAAAATGAAATTTTCAAAAGAAAACTTAAATTTAGAAAAAGGCTTAAATAAAGAATGGGTAATAACAAATGGACTTGGAGGATTTGCATCATCAACAATTATAGGAGCAAATACAAGAAGATATCATGGTCTATTAATAGCCCCACTTATGCCACCAGCAAGAAGAACATTAATATTATCAAAATTAGATGAAAGTATAGAAATAAATGGAAACAAAACAGATTTATATACAAATATAGGCAAAAATTTTATAACACATGGATATAAATATCAAGAATGCTTTATAAAAGAATATATACCTATATTTGCATATAAAGTTGGTGATGTGGAAATAACTAAAGCAATTTGTATGCAACATTTTAAAAATACAGTTGCTATTTTTTATAAAGTAAAAAATGGAAGCGAAAAAGCAAAATTAATATTAACACCTGTAATGGATTTTAGAAATGCACATGGAATGAATAAAGACCATGTTTTTGATTTGAAACAAAAAATTAATAAAACAAAACTTGAAGTTAAAATAGATAATGGTGTTCCAATATATATGATGTTGTCAGAAGGAAATTATATAGAACATTATAATGATACATTCAAAAATATGTTTTATATAGAAGAAGAAAAAAGAGGATTTGAAGCAGAAGAAAATCATGTAATACCAGGAAGATTTGAAATAGAGATAGAACCAAATGAAGAAAAAGAGATTTCAGTAATTTGTTCATTAGAAGAAAATATTGAAGAATTAGATGCTAGAGCAATTATAACAAATGAAATTGTAAGACAAAATCAAGAATTTGCAAAATCAAAATTAATTGACATTTCAAAAGAAGATAAAACAGAAGAAGAGGAACAAAAAGATAAATTAATAAAACAATTTTTGATAGCAATAGATAATTTTATTATAATAAGACCATTTTTTAATACATATTCAATGATTGCAGGATATCCATGGTTTTTAGATTGGATGAGAGATACATTGATTTCATTTGAAGGTTGTTTGTTAGTTACAAAAAAATATGAAATAGCTAAAAAAGTTTTAAGAAGTTGTGTAAGAGATATAAAATATGGATTAGTACCCAATTCGTATAGTGAAGATGATTATAGGCCATTATATAATAGTGTTGATGCATCATTATTATTATTTGAGCAAGTAAAGAAATATATAGAATATACAAAAGATTATGATTTTATTATGAATGAAATATATCAAAATTTGGAACATATCATTAAAAATTATTCAATAGGAATAGATATAGATGATAATAATATTTATTTAGACACAGATGGACTTATTGTTTCAGGAACACCATATACACAAAATACATGGATGGATGTAAAATATGATGGAATTCCTGCAACACCTAGAAATGGCAAACCTGTTGAAATAAATGCAATGTGGTATAATGCTCTAAAAGTTATGGTAGAATTAGCTGAATATCAAAAAGATGAGAGCAAAAAAGAAAAATATGAAAGAATGGCAAATAAGTGTAAAAAATCTTTTAGAGAAAAATTTTATAATAAATCAAAAAAATGTTTATATGATGTACTTGAAGATGGAAAAGTTAGACCAAATCAATTATTTGCATTAAGCTTGTCATATCCTGTGTTAGATGTAAATTCAAAAGAAGCAAAAGAAATGTTTGAAACAGTAACAAAAAAATTGTTAAATAAATATGGACTAAAAACTTTAGCAAAAGGAGAAGAAAACTATATAGATATATATGAAGGAAATAGTTTTAAAAGAGATTTTAGCTATCATCAAGGAATTACATGGACATGGTTGTTAGGACTATATTATAATTGTTTGAAAAGATTTGCTACAGAAAGTAGAACTGGTAAGAAAAAATATAATGAACAATTAGAAGAATTTATACAAAGTGTTACAGAAACATTTTCAAAAGAAATTAATGAAAGAGGTTGTATTGGAAGTATTGCTGAAATATATGATTCCAAAAGACCATTTGAGCCAAAAGGTGCTGTGGCACAAGCATGGAGTGTTGCAGAGGTATTTAGAATTATTACTAGAAGTTAAAAATATTAAAATAGGAACATATATAAAATATGTTCTTATTTTTTGTGTATAAAGTTGCAAAAATCCTATATAAATTGTATAATTTAAGTAATTTGGATAGAGAGAAGGAGAATAAAAATGCTAAAAGTAGAAGAACTTGAAAAGCAAGTAAATAGTGGAGTTGCAGAAGGAATATATTTATTTTATGGTGCAGAAACTTTTTTATTAGAGCAACAAGTAAAGAAAATGAAAAAAGTTTTTGAGGAACTAGTAAAAGGAATAAATTATATAATAATTGATGAAAATAGTATCCAGGAGTTAATTGCAGACATAGAAACTCCTGCTTTTGGCTATCCTAAAAAATTAATAATTGCAAAAAATACAGGGATATTTAAAAGAGAAGGTAAAGGAAAAACAGGTGGAGCAAGTAAAGAATTAAAAGATAGAATAAATGAATATTTAAAAGACAATGTAGAAATGATAAAAGAATCAGTTTTGCTAATATTTATTGAAGATGAAGCGGAAAAAAATTCTATTTTTAATACAATTGAAAAAATAGGAACAATATGTGAATTTGAAGAGCAAAAACCTCAACAAATAATAAAAAGATTAAAAGCAATTTGTAATGCATATAAAGTCCAATTCGATGAGAAAGACCTACAATATTTAATAGAATGTTGTGGTACAAATATGCAAGACTTAATAAATGAAACTAGAAAATTAATTGAATATGCAGGTGAAGGTGGAAAAGTTCAAAAATCAGATATAGATGCATTATGTACTAAAAAAGTAGAAAGTGTGATATTTGATTTAACAGACAATTTAGGACAGAAAAAGACAAAAGAGGCAATTGATGTATTACATAATTTAATTGCCTCAAAAGAACCAATTCAAAAGATTTTAATAACATTATATAATCATTTGAAAAAATTATATTTTGTAAAAATAGCTATTGCAAATAATAAAGATGTTGCTACAAGTTTAAATTTAAAGCCAAATCAGATGTTTTTAGTAAATAAATATAAAATACAAACTCAAAAATTTAGTGAACAAGAGTTAAGAAAAATAATTCAACAATTGGAAGATTTAGACTATCAATATAAAATTGGATTAATTGATTTGAATATTGGATTAGATGCAATAGTTTGTGCGATTTAAATAAAAAGAAGGAGAATTAAACAATGGGGTTAAGATTAATATATGGAAGAGCTGGAACAGGAAAAAGTGAAAAATGTTATAAAGAAATATCAGAAAAAATAAAACAAAACAACAAAATATTAATAATAACACCAGAGCAATTTTCATTCACAGCAGAAAAAAAATTAATGGAAGCAATAGAAACAGAAGCAGTATTCAATGCAGAAGTTGTAACATTTAGTAGAATGGCATATAGAGTAATACAAGAAATAGGAGGAAGAACAGAAACAAACTTAAGCAAATGTGGAAAAGCAATGTTAATATACTCAATATTAAATAATTGTAAAAAAGACCTAAAATTTCTTGGAAAAACAGACGAAAATGTTGACATGGCAGGAACAGCAATAACAGAATTCAAAAAACACGGAATAAGTGTAGAACAATTAAAGCAAGAAACAGAAAAACAAAGTGATATATACTTAAAAAACAAATTAAACGATATAAATATGATATATGAAAAATTCCAAGAACAAATTGCTGGAAAATATATAGATGAAACAGATTTATTAACAATATTAGCACAAAATGTGGATAAAGTACCTGATTTTAAAGATAATTTGATATATATAGATGAATTTGCAGGATTCACAAGTCAAGAATATGATATTATTCAAAAACTTGTAAAAATTGCAAAACAAGTAACAATAACAATATGTACAGACACAATACATGAAATAAAAAATGCAGATACAGACATATTTTATTCAAATCAAATAACAATAAATAAATTATTACAATTAGCATCAGAAAATGATATTAAAATAGAAGAAGTAGAATTAGAGCAAACATATAGATTTAAAACACCAGAATTAAAACATTTAGAACAAAATTTATATAATCCAAAAGTAAAATATTTTGAACAAATACCACAAAATATAAAAATATTTCTTGCAAAAAATCAATATTCAGAAATAGAAGAAGTGGCCAAAGAAATATATAAATTAGTAAGAGATGAAAACTACAGATATAGAGATATAGCAGTAATTACGAAAAATATAGACACATATTCAAGTTTAGCAAGAGCAATATTTGACAAATATAACATACCAATATTTATAGATGAAAATAGAGACTTAAGCCAAAACATTTTAGTACAATATGTACTATCAATATTAGAAATATTTACAAAAAATTGGACAGAAGAAGCAGTACTAAATTATATAAAAATAGGATTTTCAGAAATAGATGAAGATGATTTATTTAGATTAGAAAAATATTGTTTAAAATGGGGAATTAAGCAAAACAAGTGGAAAAAAGAATTTACATATGGTAATTATGAAGAAAAAGATAAAGAAGAAATAGCAAGATTAGAAGAAATAAGAAAACAGATAATAGAACCATTAATAAGCTTAAAAAATAAATTAGACGAAAATAAAACAGCAGAAGGAATATCAAGGACAATATATAATTTTCTAATAGAGCAAAATATAGCAGAAAAAATAAAACAAAAACAAGAAAAATTAGAAGAGCAAGGACTAATAGATTTATCAAATGAATATCAAAGCAGTATACAAACAATTATAGATATATTAGATGAGATTGTACTGGTTTTTAAAGATGACAAAATAACATTAGACAAATATGCTCAAATTTTAAAAGTAGGATTTAAAAATAGTAGTTTAACAAAAATACCAGGAACACAAGACCAAGTGATGATGGGAGATATAGACAGATCAAGAAGTCATAAGGTAAAGGCAATATTTATAATAGGATTAAATGATGGAGTATTTCCAAGTGTAAGAAAAGATGAAGGATTTTTGAATGATGCTGATAGAGAGATTTTAAAACAAGATGGAATAGAACTTGCTAAAGGAACAATAGACAAATTATATGAAGATAATTTCAATATTTATAAAGCATTTACAACAGCAGAAGAAAGATTGTATTTATTATATCCATCATCAGATATGCAAGGAAAAGCACTAAGACCATCAATGTTAATAAATAAAATCAAAAAAATCTATAAAAATATAGAAGAACAAAGTGATGTAATAGAAGAAAAATCTGAAATATTAAATCAAAATACAACATTTGAACAATTAATAAAAAATATTAATAAATTAAAAGACACAGAAATTGAAAAAATGTGGTATTATGTATATGACTATTATAAAAAAGACGAAAATTGGAACAATAAATTACAACAAAGCTTAAAAGGATTAGACTATTCAAATTTACCAGAAAAAATAAAACAAGAAAATATAGATAAATTATATGGAAATAAATTAACAACAAGTATATCAAAACTAGAACAATATAGAAGATGTCCATTCTCATATTTTTTACAATATGGACTAAAAATAAAACCACAAGAAGAATTAAAAGTACAAAGTTTTGACACAGGAACATTTATGCATGAGACAATTGATGAATTTTTTTCAATTGTAAAAGAAAATGGATATCAATTATCAGAATTAACAGAAGAACAAATATCAGAAATAATAGACAAAATAATTGATGAAAAACTTTTACAAAATAAAAATTATATATTTACATCAACAGCAAAATATAGAGCATTAGTTGTAAGATTAAAAAGATTAGTAAAAAAAGCACTAAAATATATAGTAGAAACATTAACATTAAGTGAATTTAATGTATTAGGAACAGAAATAGAATTCGATGAAAAAGGAAAATATAAGCCAATTAGAATAACATTAGATAATGGAAAAAATGTTGAAATAATAGGAAAAATAGACAGAATAGATACAGCACAAAATGAAGATGGAAAATATTTAAGAATAATTGACTATAAATCATCAATAAAAAACATAGACTTAAATGAAGTATATGCAGGATTACAAATACAATTATTAACATATTTAGATGCAGCATGTAAAGAAGAAGATTTATTACCAGCAGGAATTTTATATTTCAATTTAATAGAGCAAATGGTAAAAGCAGAAAAAAATATCGGAATTGAGAAAATAGAAGAACAAATAAGAAAAGGTTTTAAAATGAAAGGACTAATATTAGCAGATGTAAAAGTAGTAAAATTACATGATAAAAATCTAGATAGTGGATATTCAAATTTAGTTCCAGCATATATTTCAAAGAAAACTGGAGATATAAGTGAAGGGAATTCTAGTTGTGTAAGTAAAGAAGAATTTAAAGATTTACAAGATTATATGTATAAAGTAATAAAACAAATTTCAAATGAAATCTTAAGTGGAAAAATAGATTTAAAACCATTTTATAAAAATAAAAAAACACCATGTAGTTATTGTGATTATAAGAGTATATGTAATTTCAATAATGGTGCTTGCCAAAATAAATATAATTTCATTGATGAAAAGAGTAAAAAAGAGATATTAGAAAAAATAAAACAAGAAAAGTCTAATTAGCTTAGAATAAGAAAAAGCTTGGCTTATAAGGTGTAAGAAAGAAATGACAGAAGCAAAAAAGTTAAGTTTCAGGAAAGGAATGTCAAAATAATGAAAGACTTATCTAATGAAAATGTAATTCATATTGTTAAAGATGGAGTACAATATTTACAATTTAGAAGATTATTAGAATATAGTGATATTTTAGTACATGCCTATAGTTTAGGAATAGATAAAAACTTTAGGACGGCAAGAGCAAAAACTGCAGAACCAATAACTAAAGAAGAATTTAAAGAAGCCAATAAAGACTATGCAGATTTATGTAATGCTATTGAAATGAACTATATAGATCTAGTAAAACCAAATCAAGCACATACTAAAAATGTAAAAAAAGTAGATGAACATGTAAACATTAACAAACCAGACTTTAACTTAAAAGAATATGATTTAACAGATGGTTTAATAACAAACAAATCTAATATTTTATTAGCAACAACAAATGCAGATTGTATATTATTAATGTTTTTTGATCCAGTAAAAAAAGCAATAGCAAATGTACATTCAGGATGGAAAGGGACACTTCAAAGAATTTCTGTAGAAGTAGTAGAAAAAATGCAAAAAGAATATGGGAGCAATTCAAAAGATATTATTTGTTGTATATGTCCAAGCATAAGAAAATGTCATTTTGAAGTTGAAAAAGATGTACAAACTTTATTTGAAAATGAGTTTAAAGATTTAAAATTAGATGAAATTATAGAAAGAAAATCAGAAAATAAATGGCTGATAGATACAGTAAAAATAAATGAAGAAATTTTGCAAAAAGCAGGACTAAAAAAAGAAAATATTATAGATTGTGGAATTTGTAGTGTTTGTAATTCAGATTTAATACATTCATATAGAGTAGAAAAAGAAAAATATGGACTATCAACTGCAATAATTGGATTAAAATAGTAGAAAAGGAAATGTTGTAAAATGGAAGAATTTAAAGTTGTAATGCAAATATTATATAAAGAAAACAAATATTTAATTTTATTAAATACAAGACATCAAAAATATTTTTTGAAAATATTAGATGATGAAAAATTTATGTATCCAACAATGCAAGAATTTACAGAATTATATAATATTTTTGAAAAAAATGAAATAAGAAATAAATGTTATCATAAAGATTTTCAACAAGCTGAAAATAATTCAAAATTTAACCATAAAAAGTTAAAATTTGAACCAAAAATTATTTTTGGAAAGATTCTTGTTTCATTAGTAACAGCAATATCAATTTTGGGATGTGGACAAACAGTAAAAGCAGAAGGAAAAAGTCAAGAAATAGTTACAGTAGATCAAATACAAAGTCAAATTGAACTTAATGAAAAAGATATAGAAATTAATCAGGAGAATAGTAGTGATGAAGTAGTAACTATACAAAAATTAGCTCCAAATGAATATAAATTATTAACAGGAAATTGTGGAAGTGATTTGTATTTTGATTCAGTAGAAGAATTTAGTAAGCAATTAGGAAAAAATAAACCAACATATGCTGAAATAGAAAAAAAGATACAACAAAATAGTAGTATTCCAGATAAATATAAAACAGTTTTTATAGAAGGACTAGAGAATTTAAAAGTAACAATGCCTGATTTAAACTTATCAGTATTAGATGAACATTTGAAACGAGGATTAAAAGTTGTAGAAAAAACAGGTAAAGAAATTAGTGAACAAGAAGGTCCAAATTCTATAGCTGCATTTGATAAAGCAAATAGTATACTTTTTATAAATCCAGAGAATGTTAATGAAGAAACATTATTACATGAGTTAGCACATGCAATTACTGGAATTATAATGCAAAAAGATGGAAAAAAAATATATATGGGAACAGAAGCTATAATTTATTTTAAAGACACTGGAAATTTGCAAGTATATGGAACTGGATTTGCAGAAGCAATAGCTGATATTATTTCGAAAAATGCATTAGGAGATAAAGGAATTGAAAAAGGAAGTTATCAAGCAATAAGTGAGCAATTAGAAGTAATGTTAAATGTAACACATGATAGTTCGACAGATCTCGTTAACAAAGGGACATCAAGATTTATTCAAAAAGCGAAGAAAATAGGGATTGATACTATTTATGATAATATATCAAGCTGTGATATGTTATGTACTGCATTACAAGAAGGAATAAGTATTCAAACAGAATTAAGTGTAAAACAAAATTTATATAATTTTTTAATAAAATATGCTATGAAACAATTAGAACAAGGAATAAGTAAAGAGAGAATAATCAAGAACATAGATAATGCAATATTTAATACAACATATTCTAATGTTGTTGTATTTGAAGGTGGAAAAGCAATAGAAAGCTTTGAGATGATAGACTTAAGAAATGAAATAGTAGAAGAAATTCAAAATAAAAATGTAAAGATAAAAGAAGAAAGAGATTAGGAGAATGAAATTGATAGTTCCAGAAAAATTAAAAAAAGGTGACTTAATAGGAGTTGTAGCTCCAGCAAGTCCGATAATTGGAGATAATATTGAAGAAATTCAAAATGCGAAAAAAATAATTGAAAATTTAGGATATAAAGTAAAATTTTCTGAAAATTTATTTTCTAATTCGCAAAATTATAGTGCTAGTGCAAAAGAAAAAGCAAAAGATATAAATGAAATGTTTAAAAATTCGAATATAAAAATGATATGGTGTGCAAAAGGTGGAGAAAATAGTAATTCTACATTTGAATATCTTGATTTTGATATGATAAAGCAAAATCCAAAAATAATTTGTGGATATAGTGATATAACATCATTAACAAATATAATAACTCAAAAAACAGGATTAATTACATATAGTAGTACAAATTTTAAGACAGTAGCAACAGATGAGACAGATTATAGTTTAAAACAAGTTTTGAAAAGATTTGTAGATGGAGATTTGCAATTAGGGGAAGAAGCAGATTATAGAATAATTCAAAAAGGAAATGTTGAAGGACAACTTATTGGTGGAAATTTAAGTTTAACAAAAGCACTAGTAGCTGGAAAGTATAATATAGATTTCACAGATAAAATATTATTTCTAGAAGAATTGGGACTTGAAACATGTCCAGCACTTGCAAATAATTACTTATATTATATGAAACAAAATGATATATTTAAAAAAATAAGAGGAATATGGTTAGGAAATTATACACATGAAAGCAAAATTACATTAGAACGAATTTTGCTAGATGTTATAGGCAACGAATTTGATGGCCCAATAATAAAATCAGATAATTTTGGACATATTGAGAAAAAAATAGTAATTCCAATAGGAACAAATGCAAAAATAGATACATCTAAGAAATTACCAATTGAATTATTAGAAAAATGTGTAAAATAAACAAAAAACACTTGATTTTTTCAAAAAATGTGTTATAATAATGAGCGTAAAAAACACATAAAGAGTAGTTTAGTAGGAAGTGCCTATGAAAATAGGTCCGAATAGATGAAGATACTTTATGGAAGTTATAACAAAAAGGGAGGAATTAGAAATGGCAGTAGTTGCAATGAAACAATTACTAGAAGCAGGTGTTCACTTTGGACATCAAACAAGAAGATGGGATCCAAGAATGGCAGAATACATATTCCAAGCTAGAAATGGTATTCATATCATCGACTTACAAAAAGCTTCAAAGAAAATTGATGAAGCATATGAATTCATCAAAGAACAAGTAGAAGAAGGAAAAACAGTCCTATTTGTAGGAACAAAAAAACAAGCTCAAGATTGCATGAGAGATGCAGCAATAAAGAGTGGAATGTACTATGTAAATCAAAGATGGTTAGGTGGAATGTTAACAAACTTTGATACAATCCAAAAAAGAATTCAAAGATTAAAAGATCTTGAAAAAATGGAAGAAGATGGTACGTTTGATGTATTACCTAAAAAAGAAGTAATTCTATTAAAGAAAGAAATGGAAAAACTAGAAAAAAATCTTGGTGGAATCAAAGAAATGGATAAATTACCAGGAGTTATCTTCTTAGTAGATCCTAAAAAAGAAAGAATAGCAATATTAGAAGCTAAAAAATTAAATATACCAGTAGTTGGAATTGTAGATACAAACTGCAATCCACAAGACTTAGACTATCCAATTCCAGGAAATGATGATGCAATAAGATCTGTAAGCTTAATAGCAGATGTTATGGCAAATGCAATCATTGAAGGAAAACAAGGTGAAAGCTTTGAAACAACAGAAGAACAAAATGTTGAAGAAGAAGCTACATCAATGGAACAAGTTGCAAGTGAAGCTGACGAAAAAGCTGAATAATAATTAAGAATAAAAGAGTGGGGCTCTACTGCTCTACTCTATTTTAATAATTATGTATATAATAATTGGAATAAACAATTATTAAAATTTAAAAGGAGGAATAAATAATGGTTACAGCTGCATTAGTTAAAGAATTAAGAGAAAAAACAGGAGCAGGAATGATGGACTGCAAAAAAGTTTTAACAGAAACAGATGGAGATTTAGAAAAAGCTGCAGAACTTTTACGTGAAAAAGGAATCACAAAGGCTGCAAAAAAATCAGGAAGAGTTGCTGCTGAAGGTATGGTAGAAGCATATATTTCAGAAGATGAAAAAGTAGGAGCAATAGTTGAAGTTAACTCTGAAACAGACTTTGTTGCCAAAAATGAAGAATTCAGAACATTTGTAATGGATGTTGCAAAACAAATAGTAAAAAATAATCCAGAATCAGTAGAAGCATTATTAGCAGAACCAGCAATGTTTGAAGAAGGAAAAACAGTTAATGAAGCATTAATTGGAAAAATTGCAACAATTGGAGAGAATATCTCAATAAGAAGATTTGCAAGATTTGAAACAACAGATGGATTAATTGAAAAATATATTCATGGTGATGGAAAAATTGCAGTATTAGTAAATATGACATCTGGAACTAAAGAATTAGCAAAAGATGTATGTATGCAAATAGCTGCAGCAAGACCTGAATTTATTGATAGAGATCAAGTACCTGCTGAAAGAGTAGAAAAAGAAAAAGAAATTTTAAAAATTCAAACAATGAATGAAGGAAAACCAGAAGCAATTGCTGAAAAAATAGTTTTAGGAAGAATTAACAAATTCTATCAAGAAATTTGTTTAGTAGATCAAGAATTCGTTAAAGATCCAAGCAAAAAAGTTTCTGATATATTAAAAGATTCAAAAGTTCTTGAATTTGCAAGATTTGAAACAGGTGAAGGTATCGAAAAGAAAGAAGAAAACTTTGCTGAAGAAGTTATGAAACAATTAAAATAATGATTAATGAGAATTAGAAATTTTCTAATTCTCATTTTGCTATTATAAAGATATAAATCAATGATTGCAAAATTATGTAAAATGTAGTATAATGGGATTATCTGCTATATAAACTTGTTCATGTATACGGAGGTTAGTATGATAAGAACAACAAATAGTATTCAGAAGGCTAATCTTATCACTCATGGAGGTGTATTCCACGCTGATGATGTGATGGCTACAGTTATTCTGGAAAAAGTTTTTGGAGATGTAACTGTATGTCGGGTTCTCGAAGTACCAGAAAAGTTAAATTCTAACGTTATTGTTTACGACATTGGCGGTGGAAAATGGGATCATCATCAAAAAGGAGGAAACGGTGTCAGAAAAAATGGAAGTAAGGTTGGAGTACCATATGCAGCAGCAGGTCTTATTTGGAGAGATTTTGGATATGAAGCAATAAAGAAATATTTTCCTAATACGAATCTGTATGAGGTTTGGAATTCTGTTGATAAAATGTTAATCCAAGGCATTGATGCAACAGATAATGGCGTTAACAACACTAGTTCCCAGGAAGTTGCGGCAATGTCAATTTGCCAAATGATTTCAAATTATAATCCTACGTGGGATGATGAAACAGATTATGATGAAGCTTTTTTAAATGCTTGTAACATAGCAAGAGAAATTCTTTGGAACATTGTTAAGAAGTCTGTTTCAACGTGCAAAGCCAAGAAGTTTGTTAAAGAAGCAATTGAACAATCTTCTGATCACATTATGGTTTTACAGCGTTTTGTTCCATGGCAAAGGTATTTGTACCTGTCGACTAATCCAAAAGCAATGGATATCTGGTTTGTGATTTATCCTTCTCTTAGAGGGGGATACAATTGGCAGACTGTTACGACAGATTTGAAAAAACGCATTCCTATGAAGCCAGTTCCTGAAGAATGGTGTGGTTTAAAAGGAAAAGAATTGCAAAAGATTACTGGAGTAAATACTGCAATTTTTTGTCATGATGGTGGATTTGTCGGAAGTGCTAAAACAATCCAAGATGCTATAAAAATGGCTCAACTAGCAATAGCCTCTTAAATGAACAGAGTAAAAAGGTTTTAATAAGCCTTTTTACTCTATTTTTGTTTTAGAAAAGAGCTCCCCCTATGATTTATATATAGTGGGGAGCTCTTTTGGACAAAAAAATAAACAGTAAATTGAATTTACTGTTTAAATATGGTCGAGGCGACAGGGATCGAACCTGCGACCTCATGGTCCCAAACCACGCGCGCTACCAACTGCGCTACGCCTCGATTTCCAAATGCTTATATATAATAACATACATTTTATAAAATTTCAATACTTTTAATAAAAAAATATGAAAATTTTTATTGGCATAGGTTGATATTAATAAAATCTTATTATTAACAATAAAACTTTCTTTTTGTAAAATTATATGTTATAATCCTGTATGTAGGAGGAGTCAAATGAAATTAATATCATGGAATGTTAACGGAATAAGGGCATGTTTAAATAAAGGCTTTTCGGATTTTTTTAAAGAAGTAAATGCAGATATATTTTGTTTACAAGAAACAAAATGTCAGCCAGAACAAATTAATCTAGAATTTGAAGGATATACAAGTTATTGGAATAGTGCAGAAAGAAAAGGATATTCAGGAACAGCAATATTTACTAAAAAACAACCAGTAAATGTAACATATGGAATTGGAATAGAAGAACATGATAAAGAAGGAAGAATAATAACACTGGAATTCGAAAATTTTTATTTAGTAACTAATTATACGCCTAATGCCAAAAGAGAGCTAGAAAGACTAGATTATAGAATGGTATGGGAAGATGAAATTAGAAAATATTTATTAGAATTAAATAAAAAGAAACCAGTAATTATGTGTGGAGACTTAAATGTAGCACATGAAGAAATAGATTTAAAAAATCCAAGAACTAATAAAGGAAATGCAGGATTTACAAATGAAGAAAGAGAAAAAATGACGGAACTACTAAATGCAGGTTTTATAGATTCATATAGATATTTATATCCAGAAAAAATTGAATATAGTTGGTGGTCATATATGGGACATGCAAGAGAAAAAAATGTAGGGTGGAGAATTGATTATTTTATTGTATCAAATGATTTTAGAGAAAATATAAAAGATGCAACAATATATACAGAAATATTAGGAAGTGATCATTGTCCAGTTGGATTAGAAATTAAATAGTTGGAGGAAGAAAGATGAATGAAGTAAAAAAGAATTTTTCTAAATGGATGTACTGGTTTTTATTAGCAGTTGCAATAATTTTAGTTTATAAGTTTCTTGATAATTTTACTGCAATAGGAAATGCAATAGGAAAATTTGTAGGAATAATATCACCATTCTTAGCAGGAACATTGATGGCATATTTGTTATATATACCAGCATCAAGAATTGAAAAAAAATTATTAAAATCGAAAAAAAAGTTTTTTAAGAAAAGAGCAAGAGGATTAAGTGTTTTTATAACATTTACATTTACAATATTATTAATAATATTACTTGTAAATGTTATATTACCTGTAGTAACGGAGAGTATTGTTGAACTAGTAAATAATTTTCAAAATTATTGGAATACAACAATAAGTAAATTGAATGAATTACCAGAAGATTCATTTTTTAAAAGTGAAAAGGTAATAGAAACAATAAAAGAAATAGGAGATAATATTAAAAATATAGATTTAAAAAAATATATTAATCCTGAAAAAATTACAGAATATGTAAAAGGTGCTTTAGGTGTTGCTAGTGGAATCTTTGATGTATTTGTAACGATAATAGTATCTGTTTATATATTATTACAAAGGACTCAAATTGTTGAATTTTTTAAAAATTTAACAATGGCAATATTTGGAGAAAAAACTTGTAAAAAAATAAGTGAATATGTACATAATTCAAATTATATATTTTTTAAATTTATAAGTGGACAATTAATAGATGCAGTTGTAGTTGGAATTTTAGTTACAGTGGCAATGAGTATAATTGGAGTTAAATATTCTATATTATTAGGATTTATAATAGGATTATTTAATATAATTCCATATTTTGGAGCAATAGTTGCTGTTGGATTAAGCATATTAATAACAGTAATTACAGGAGGATTATCAAAGGCATTTTGGATGGCATTAATTGTTATAATATTACAACAAATTGATTCAAATATTATCAATCCAAAAATAATTGGTGATTCATTAGAAATAAGTCCATTATTAGTAATTATAGCAGTAACAGTAGGTGGAGCTTATTTTGGAGTCTTAGGAATGTTTTTAGCAGTTCCTGTAGCAGCAGTATTTAAGATTATTATAAATGATTGGATAGAAGCAAAAAAAGAAAAAAGTTCAGATTAACCTGAACTTTTTTTATATACTAGGAAAGTTCTTTGAACTTCCTAGTATATAAAAGCTACAATCGCTAGCCCTTTGAGATTTTCTCCTTTTAGTCGAAAACTCAAATCGGGCGAGAACAAAGGGCGACTACGTCGCTTTGTTTTAAAATCATAATTGTTAACTAATTAAGAGTTTTTTTATTTTAGTAAAAAAAGTAAATGCTAAATTATATTTACAGATACAAAAAGATATACAAAAATAAAGAAATAAGATTTTATTTATTAGAATACACTTTTCGTAAAAAAAATAAAACAAATCAAATAAATTATGGTAAATTGTATATGTACAAAAGAAAAGAGCAAACATAAAAAGGAGAAGAGTATGATAGATAAATTTTGTGCATATTTAACTAAAAAGATTAGAAAAGAAATGCCTGAAGTAGATGACGAGAGAGCAGAAGTAATAATGTATGGATTACAAAATATAATAGGTGAGCTTCCAAAAGGTATAATAATTTTAATAATTGCATATATTCTTGGAATTTTTAAACTTACAGTAATATCAATTTTAATAATCGCACCATATAGATGTGTATCTGGAGGGGTACATATGAAAACACATATAGGTTGTATTATATATACATTATTATTATATAGTGGTTCTTCATTATTAGGAAAATATATTGTTTTAACAGGAAATGTAAAAATTATGTTAGCTATAGCTATATGGATATTTTGTATGATAATGATAAAACTATATGCACCAGCAGATACTGAAAATTTACCTATTTTAAGAAAAAAAGAAAGGAAGCAAAAACAAATTCTTTCATATATTATAATAACTAGTGAAATTTTAATTGCTATATTTATTAAAAATACAACAATATCAGGAATTATAATATTTGGAGATTTTATACAAACATTGACAATTACAAGAATTGCATATAAAGTTACGCACAATAAGTATGGGCATGAAATATATGCAGAAAGTTAAATGGTATGATGTAAAAGTGTTAGGCTAGCAACATTTTTATATTATAAAAAATCACTAAAAAGGGGGAATTTTCCATGATAAAATTTTTAGCAAAATTAGCTGAGAAATATGCAAAATCAACAAATACAGCTTGTGCTATATTATGGTGGGGACATCAACCAAAAATACCAGCATCATTAATAAAAAAGGACTAATAAAAAAGATGTTATTTCTTAAACATTATAAATTCAATTCAAAAAATAAAAAGTGGGTTAATTATAACTCACTTTTTATTTAGTATCATATATTGTAAGTTCTTGAGAAAAGAACTTATCATTTTTTGATGTAAATAAATCAGAATTTTTTCTGTTTTTTATATATTTTCTAACTTCCCATAGTCCAATTCCAGAGTGATTTTCTTTTCCTGAGAATCCTTTTTTAAATATATCATCAATGTTTACATCTTTATTAGTGTAAGTGTTTTCTATTTTTATAATAGCTCTTTGATTTTTTTCTTCTCTCCTAAAAGATACTCTAATAATTTTCTCGTCACATTTTTCAGCTTCTTCTATTGCATTATCTAATAAAATGCCAATAATTCTTGAAAATTTATAATTATTTACTTTTAAAGAAGTTAGATCAAGAAAAAATTCTAAATCAAATTTTATTCCTGCATTTGTTGCTTTAAAGTATTTATTATTTAAAAGACTGTAAATTCCTGGTTCATTTATTATTCTTGGATTTAAAATAGATAAATTATTAGTAAGTTTACAATCTTCTTTAACTTCATCAATATATTTTTTTAATCCATCAATATTATTTGTACAAATGTAACCATCTATTGCAGAAACAATGTTTTTGAAATCATGATTAAATCCTTTTACTTCATCATATAAAATAGTTAGAGATTTATTATATTCTTCAGCACTTTGAAGACTCTTTTTTGTTGTTTCAAGAGTTATTACACGAGAAAGAATAAATAAACTTAATAAAAAGATAGAAAAAATCAAACAAAAATTAAATATAGTAACAGCTACAGGTATTTTATCAATATAAAAAGCTGTCAATAGTAACTCAATAATTAAGCATAAAAATGCAAATCCAATATAGTGATAAATAGTAACAAAAGTTTGTTTATCTAATACATCTAATGGGTCAATTGAAAAATCAGTCTTTTTTACTTTTTTGATAATTTTATTTGTTCCAAATAATAAAAAGTAAAAAATAGCAAGATATAATATTCTGTAAATTGGTGTATTCATGTAAGTATCATTGTCTATGTTTAGTACCGCCATATAAGGCTTTTGGATAAGTAAATTTATTGAAGCTATTATAAATAAAGAAATTATAATAGTTAGAAAACTTTTCATTAATTTTACATTTAATAATAATTTTAATAAGAAGCAAACAAATATATAATATAAGATTGTATTAAATGGTGCAGGAATTAATATATACAATATTACTCCAATAATTGAAAAGAAAAATGTATATAATAAATTCTTTTTATGAGTTAAATTCATATTTAATAAGCTCATTAAAATAGTATATAAAAATGCTGATTCGATAAAACATGCAGGTATTAAAATAAAATGAATAATATTCTCATTTTGTGAAAACAAAATATTCGAAATCCAATTAAGAAACTGAGTCATAGCGAATCACCTCCAATAATGAATTTTTATATTTTGGACCAATATAGCATGTTGAACCATTTTTTAAATAAATTATATTATCAGCATATGAAATATTTGAAATATTATCAATATTTACAATAAATGACTTATGGCATCTTATAAAGTTTTTTGGTAATGTTAATTTATTAAATGAATTATAAGAGACATAATCAGTTTGATAAGTATGATAAATAATTTTTACACCAGCTTTTTCGATAAAAAGAATATCTTTCAAATCAATAAAAGTATTTTTGTTATTAATTTTTAAAAATTTTGCGTCAGAATCATAAATATCATCAAACAATCTTTTTAAAGTAGAACTAATATTTTCAATATCAATACTTGATTTAAATATGTAATCAAATGTTTTGAATTTATATGCATTAACAATATATTCAAAATGACTAGTTACAAAGATAAGATAACAATTTTTATTTATTTTTCGTATTTTCTTTGCAATATCAAGACCATTTTCTTTACAACCTGAAAATTCAATGTCTAAAAATACAACATTAACATTATTCGATGATATATATTCAAGAAGTTTATCATAGTTAGTTGTCTTGAATACAATTTTTGCATCATAGTCATGATTAAGAAGCACTTTTTCTATTACAGAAGATAATTTTTCAATCATTCGAATATCGTCGTCACAAATAACAAAATTTAGCATTCATCCTCCTATATACATTCGATGGAATTTTCAATATTTAGACAAATCATAAATAAAAATATAAAATAAATTTTTTTAATTGTCAATACTCTATTTGCACATATTGAAAAGTCAAGAAACGTATATATTTCAACAGAACAAAGGATTTTTTTATACTAATTTTTGCAAAAATAAAATACAAAAAATGTAAAAAGTAATAAATTTTATTATAAATCATAAAATGTAAGAGATAAAATTTGAACAGGAGAAATAGGAAAGATGAGTAAAACGAAGATTTATGAAAAAATAGAATTAACTATAATTGCACTTTGTATTATATTTGTTATAAGTATAATATCTGATAATAAAGAAATTCCAATGTTAACAAGTGCTAATTCAGAGAAAACTATTGGATGGGGAATAAAAAGAGGAAACGATCATTTACAACCAGATGTTGGGAGTAAAAATAAACAGACATTAGAAGAAAATAATGGAATTTGTATGGGAAGAGACGGTGAAAAGATTATATATTTAACATTTGATTCAGGTTATGAAGCAGGTTATATGGATAAAATTTTAACAACATTAAAAGAAAATAATGTAAAAGCTACATTTTTTATAACAGCACATTATTTGAATTCTGCAACAGAAGAAGTTGAAAAAATGGTAAATGATGGACACATAATAGGGAATCATACAGTAAATCACAAAAGTATGCCATCAATAAATAATGAAACAATAGAAAAAGAAATTATGCAATTACATCAATCAATGTATGAAAAATTTGGTTATGAAATGAAATATTTAAGACCCCCTAAAGGAGAATTTAATGAAAGAACATTACAAAAAATAAGTTCATTAGGATATAAAACTGTAATGTGGAGTTTTGCTTATTGTGATTGGGATGAAAAAAAGCAACCATCTCAGGAAGAAGCAATAAAAATAATTACAAAGAATTTCCACTCTGGAGAAATAATGTTATTACATTCAAATTCAAAAACTAATTCTGAAGTATTAGATAAAATAATAAAAGAAGCAAAAAATCAAGGATATGAATTTAAAAGTTTAGATGAATTTAAAAATTAAATATGGAATGATTTAATATATGAAAATACCCAAAAAATAAAAAAGAGTATGAGAGGAAAAAGTTCATGAAAAAAGTAAAAATTGGTAAAATTTTAGAAATGCCAGAAGAAGTATGTTCAAATATTCCTAAAATTACAATTACAGGATTTAATGAATTAATATTAGAAAACTATAAAGGAATTTTAGAATATGAAGAATTTTTTGCTAGTATAAGTACATATATAGGAATTGTAAATATAAATGGATTCAATTTAAACTTAGAAAAAATGACAAATGACGATATTAAAATTACTGGAAAAATTGAGAGTATAGATATAGAAAGGACTGAGGAATAGAATATGTTGATTAAGATATTGCTAAAATATATATTAGGTTATGTAAGAATAACAGTAGAAGGATATTATATTGAAAGATTTATAAATATATGTACAACTAGCAAAATCTTAATATGGAATTTGAAAAGAGAAAAAGGAGTAAGATTATATCTTAATATAGGAATAAAAGACTTTTTTGAAGCAGTAAAAATTGCGAAAAAATTAAAATGCAAAGTCATGATAATTCAAAAAAGAGGAATTCCATTTTTATTACATAAATATAAAAAAAGAAAAATATTTGTTATTACATTATTAGTTGTTACAATTTTGATAGGAATAAGCACAAAATATGTTTGGAATATAAATATACAAATAGATTCAAATATGGAAATGACTGGAATCGAAGAAGATGTAAAAGAAGCGGGATTAAATGTGGGAATGAAAAAAGAAAAAATTAATGTTCAAGAAATAGCAAATAAAATAAGATTAAAAAGAAATGACATCTCATGGATAGGGATTGAACTAAAAGGAACAAATGCAATAGTGAGGGTAGTAAAAGCTAAAGAAGCACCAAAAATATTTGATGAAAAAGAATATTCAAATATAATAGCAAAAAAATCTGGAGTCATTACAAAAATAATAGCTCAAAATGGAACGGCAATGGTAAATATTGGAGATGAAGTAAAAGAAAATCAAATATTAATTGCAGGACAAATGGAAGGAAAATATACAGGAATAAGAAATGTACATAGTTTAGGAGAAGTTGAAGCTATAGTTAAATATAGTAAAACAGAAAAAATACCACTAAAAACAATAGAAAAAGTCGCAACAGGGAAAAAAGAAACGAAATATAAATTAAAAATAAGTAATTTTCAAATAAATTTTTATAAAACACTTTCCAAATTTGAAATTTATGATACAATAGAAACAGAAAAAAAGTTTAAAATATTTTCAAACTTATATTTACCTATTTCAATATCAAAAATTACTAATCAGGAATTAGAAAAAATAGAAAAAAGTTATACAAAAGAAGAAGCAATACAAATAGGAACAACAAAGTTAGAAAAAATAATAGAGGATGAAATAGGAACAAATAAAAATATAATAGATAAAAAAGTAGATGTAATAGAAAATGATAATTATATAGAGGTAAATGTAACATATGAAGTAATTGAAAATATAGGAATACAGGAAAAGATAGAATAAAACTAATCGTACATAAGACATTAAAATGAAAATACCTGTTTACCAAAACTTAGAATTACAATATTCTGAAAAGAAAGGTATGATAAACTATGGAAGAAAGAAGTTTAAGAGTAGTAGCAACAGACAAAACATTTTTTAATAAATTAACAAACACATTGACAAAATTTTTAATACCAACACAAATAGGATTTAATAGTTTAAAAATTTCAATGAAAAGAAATGTATTAATAAAAACATATGAAACATTAAATGCTGAAAATGCACCAGTAGAGAAAAAAGAAGAATTAGAAAAAAGATATGATGATGCATATACTGCATATTTAGAAGCACTTGATAAATATGTATTAGACACAATATATAAAAAAGTTAAAAATGAAACAGCAACACAATTTGAAAGTACAGCATTATCTCAATATTATGGAATAGTACAATTAAAAGATAGAGAATATAATGAATATAAATATAGAAAACAAAAATATTTATTAGAATTAGACAATGAAAGTGTAAAAAATACAGCTAAAGAAAAAGTAATAGAAAAATATAATAAATTTTATGTTTCAAAACAAGATAGTTTATATAAAGGAATATTAAAAAACTATTCAATAAAATTAGCAGATTCTACAAATATATATGATTCAAGTAAAGATTGGATATATGTAAAAATATTTAATACACTAGAAGACTATATGAAAAATATATTACCATTAAAAATTTCAGATCCAAAACTTGAATCAGTATCTAAAGATTATGAAAAATATGAAAAATTTTCAGTTGGAAAATTAGATACAAGAGATAATATAGAAAAAAATATGATATTATTAGGAATAAGCAGAAACTTATTCACACATAGTTTGCCGCTAGTAGTAGCTGAGCAATGTTATATGAAATTATTAAAAGATGCAAGATGTTTAGTTCAAGATACAAAAATTGCTGCAAAAAGAGAAAAAGCATATACAATGGTATTAAACTTAATTGAAGATTATAATATAAGACTATTATCAACAAAAGTATATTGGGATAATAGCAAAGAAAGAGAAGAATTTAAAAAATTCTATGAACAATATAAGCAAATTGAAAAATTAAAAGAAGTAGATTTTATAAAATATGTAAAAGAAAAAGAAATATTATTTATAAAAACAGACTTAAGGAAAATTAGAAATGATAAGACAGATTATAGTAGACTTATAAAATATTACAAAAGAAAATTAGTAGATTATGGAGTTATGAAAGAAATAAGAAAAGCTAAAAAACAAAATGTAAAATATTTTGGAAAAAGAATAAAAGAACAAAAAATAGCATAAAAGAAAAAGAGGAAAAAAATGTATCAATTAGAATATCTGGATTTAGAAGAAAATAATACATATGAAGAAATAATAAAAAAAGTAGTAGAACAATGTTTTAAAGAAGAAAAATTAGAACAATCAAAATTATATGTAAGTATCACATTAACAACTCCGGACAATATTCATAAAATAAATAAGCAATATAGAGATGTCGATAGAGAAACAGATGTATTATCATTTCCTATGTTTGAAAAAGAAGAATTAGAAAATAAAATAAATTCTCAAGATTTTGAATACGAGGATGTTCTTGGTGATATTATAATTTCAATTGATAGAGTAAAAGAACAAGCTGAGGAATATGGACATAGTTTTGAAAGAGAATTTGCATATATGATAGTACATGGTTTTTATCATTTGATGGGATATGACCATATAAAAGAAGAAGACAAAGCTATTATGAGACCTAAAGAAGAAAAGGTTCTAAATAAACTTGGAATAACAAGGGAGGATATGAATGAATAATAAAGGGACGACTTTACTTATAGTAATTCTTTCTATTCTTGTAATAGTGGCTGGAGGAATGTTAATTTATAAAATAATTAATGAAAAAGAAGAATCTGAAAATGTAGTTGCAGATGATAATGTTGATATAAACGAAGATAAAGATGATAAAGAATTGGTTGTTGAAGAAAAAAAGCCACAAATATTTAATGGAAATGATAGACCAATAGCTGTAATGATTGATAATCATTCTGGAGCATGGCCACAGGCAAATCTAAATAAAGCATATTTAGTGTATGAAATAATAGTCGAAGGTGGAGAAACAAGATTGATGGCTGTTTTCAAAGGACAAGATTTAGAAAAAATTGGACCAATAAGAAGCTCAAGACATTATTTTTTAGATTATGCTTTAGAAAATGATGCTATATATGTACATCATGGTTGGAGCCCACAAGCTCAAAACGATATTTCAGCACTTAATGTAAATAATATTAATGGAATTCAAGAAAGTTCTAATAATTTTTGGAGAGTAAAAGACAAAAAATCTCCTCATAATATGTTTACAAGTACAGCTAGTATTTTGAAAATTGCAGAAAGAAAAGGATATGCAACTACATCAAATAAGAAAAGTGTGTTAAATTATATAGCGAGTGATGTTGACTTAAAAGAAAGATATGGTATAGCAGAAGAACAGACAGAAAATACTTCAATTGAAAGCAAAGCAAGTAATGCTACAAAAATAGTAATACCACATTCTACCTTGCAAACAGTTGAATATGACTATGATGAAAATAGTAAAACATATGTAAGATATGCAAGAGGAAAAGTACAAACTGACTATATTACTGGTGAAAATATACAAACAAAAAATATAATTATAACTATGTGTGATAATTATACACTAGCTGATAGTGAAGAAAAAGGTAGACAAGGATTAAAAAATATAGGAACATTTGATGGATATTATATAACTAATGGATATGCAATTCCAATAAAATGTGAAAAAGAATCAAGAACAGCCCAAACTCAATACAAAGATCTTAAAGGAAATATAATAGAAGTAAGTGATGGAAATACATTTATTAATATTTGTCCACAAGATGCTAAAATAGAAATTGAATAAAAAACTTCTCTTTGGAAATAATGTTAAAAACATTATTTTTAAAGGGAGGTTTTTATTTGATTAATAAAGTAGAAATATCATCAGTGAATACATCACAATTACCCATATTAACAAATAAAGAAAAGGAAGAACTATTTATAAGGATAAAACAAGGAGACGAAAATGCAAGAACAGAATTTATAAAAGGAAATTTAAGATTAGTATTAAGTGTTATACAAAGATTTTATGGAAGAGGAGAAAGTGCAGATGATTTATTTCAAATAGGATGTATTGGATTGATAAAAGCAATAGATAATTTTGATTTAACACAAGGTGTACAATTTAGCACATATGCAGTACCAATGATAATTCGGAGAAGTTAGGAGATATTTAAGAGATAATAATAGCATAAGAGTAAGTAGGTCAATAAGAGATTTGGCATATAAAACGATTCAATATAGAGAAAAATTTAATAAAGAAAAAGGAAGAGAACCTTCAATAGAAGAAATTGCAAAAGAATTAGGAGTAGAAAAAGAAGAAATAGCGGCAAGTTTAGATGCAATACAAGATCCTGTATCGCTACAAGAACCAGTATATAATGATGGGACTGAAAATATATTTGTAATGGATCAAGTAAAAGATACAAAAAACAATGATGAAAATTGGGCAGAAACTATGACAATAAATGAAGCATTAAAAAGATTAAATGATAAGGAAAAAAATATAATAATTAGAAGATATTTTGACGGAAAAACTCAAATGGAAATTGCAGATGAAATTGGAATTTCACAAGCACAAGTTTCTCGATTAGAAAAAAATGCATTAGATCAAATGAAAAGATATTATAAATAAACTAATAACTCAAGAATAATTTTGGATTTGAAAATATTTCTTGAGTTGTTTTTTGTAGCAATTATATAGAAACAACATATAATAGAATAAATAAATTTTAGAACTTTTATTAATTAGAAATTTTCAGTACATAAAAGGAGACTAACAATGAATGATAAAGGATTGGATTTTAAACATAAAGAAGTTATAGATATTAATAATGGAAAAAGGTTAGGATATGTTCAAGATGTATGTGCAGATTTTCAAACTGGAAGGATAACTTCTATAATAGTGCCAGGAGGAAATAATAAATTCCTTAGTTTATTTTCTAATAATAATGATATTATAATTCCGTGGGAGCATATACATTGTATAGGAGAGGATTTGATTTTAGTAGAAATATAAAAAATATAAAATTTTTTAAAAAAGTATTGACTTTAAGATAGAATGGTGTTAATATAATGCAAGACTTAATTGAACACAACAAAAGCTTATAAAAATACTTGAAAAAATATAAAAAATATTTTAAAAAAGTGTTGACAAAATATGACATCATGTGTTAATATAGAAAACGTACCAAGCAACAGACAAAAATAATTAAAATTATTACATAAGAATTAGTAAAAAGTAAG